>Ga0209755_10001970_pt1 | contig 29599 bp, 24 predicted proteins | sample TergutCo191P1_FD_187301 | JGI IMG/M metagenome (GOLD analysis project Ga0209755, IMG submission 187301) | Cornitermes sp. P1 segment gut microbial communities from Petit-Saut dam, French Guiana - Co191P1 (SPAdes) (version 2) | ecosystem: Host-associated > Arthropoda: Insects > Digestive system...
AAAGCCATGTCCAGGTTTCGTTTGAGGTTCCTGAATATACCGCCGATGTTGACGGCATTGGCACCTTGCGGCTTTTGGAAGCCATACGAATTTTGGGCATGGAAAAAAAAGTCAGATTCTACCAGGCTTCTACCAGCGAATTATTCGGCAAAGTGCAGGAAATCCCACAAAAAGAAACTACCCCGTTTTATCCGCGCAGCCCTTACGCAGCCGCAAAACTATACGCCTACTGGATTGTTGTCAATTACCGCGAATCCTACGGGATGTATGCCTGCAACGGCATACTTTTTAACCATGAAAGCCCTATCCGCGGAGAAACATTTGTCACCCGCAAAATTACCCGTGCAGTTGCCCGCATAAAAGCCGGACTTCAGGATAAACTTTACATGGGCAACATCGACGTGAAGCGTGATTGGGGTTACGCGGGCGATTATGTCGAACTTATGTGGCTTATGCTGCAGCAGAAAGAGCCGGATGATTATGTTATGGCCACAGGAATTACCACCACTGTTCGGGAATTTATCACCATGGCTTTTTCAGAAGTGGGAATAAATATAATGTGGGAAGGCAGCGGTATTGAAGAAAAAGGAATTGACTGTGACACATGGAATACCCTTGTTGAAATAGATCCCCGTTATTTCCGCCCGGCGGAAGTGGACATTCTGATTGGCGATCCGTCAAAGGCTTTTTCCAGCCTTGGCTGGAAACCGAAAGTGCAGCTGCCGCAATTGGTAAAAATGATGGTTGACAATGATGTTAAGCTTGCTGAAAAAGAGCAGCACTTGAAAAACGGCGGCTATGAGGTAAAAAATTATTATGAATAACCATGATAAAATTTACGTAGCCGGTCATAAAGGGCTTGTGGGAAACGCAATTTTGCGGAAACTTGAATCAGAAGGCTTTGATAATATTATAACCAGGACTTCCAAAGAATTGGATTTAACTGACCAAGCCGCAGTTGAATGTTTTTTTGCTGAAAATAAGCCCGATTATGTTTTTCTCGCGGCTGCCAAGGTTGGAGGTATCGGTGCCAACTCAACCTACCCTGCTGAGTTTATTTACAAAAATATGATGATCGGATTCAATGTGATTCATGCGGCCTATAAAAGTGATGTAAAAAAGCTCGTTAATCTTGGCTCCTCATGCATTTACCCAAAGCTGGCCCCTCAGCCTTTAAAAGAGGAATATCTTTTGTCAGGTCCACTCGAACCAACAAATGATGCTTATGCCATAGCGAAAATAGCGGTGATAAAACTTTGCAGCATGTACAATAAACAATATAAAACCAATTACATTTCTGTCATGCCTACCAACCTTTACGGCCCTGGAGATACGTATGATATTGAAAACGGGCATGTGCTTCCTGCAATGATTAAAAAATTCCATGATGCAAAAATTACTGGAAGTGATAAAGTGGTACTGTGGGGCGATGGTTCGCCTCGCAGGGAATTTCTTTACAGTGAAGATCTTGCCGATGCGCTGTTTTTTATTATTCAAACAAAAAGCACATCTGATATTGATGAATTTGTTAATATTGGCAGCGGCATTGATATTACCATAACTGAGCTGGCAGAATTGGTAAAACAGGTTGTTTATGCTGACAAGCCGCAAAATTATTGCAGCATTGAATGGGATACAACAAAGCCAAACGGGACTCCTCGCAAGCTTCTTGATATAAGCCAGCTGGACTCTATGGGATGGCGGGCAAAAATAAGCATAAAAGAGGGAATCAGTAAGGCATACGCTGATTTTTTATTAACACGATGATAAAACTGTCAATAATTACCATCAATAAGAATAACGCATTCGGCCTTGAAAAAACCATACAAAGCGTTATCAGCCAAACATCCGCTGATTTTGAATATATAATTATTGACGGTGCATCTACGGATGAAAGTGTTGAGGTAATAAAGAAATATGCAGATAATATATGTATATGTTATTGGATTTCCGAACCTGATAAAGGTATTTATAATGCAATGAATAAAGGAATACGCAAAGCACAAGGAGAATATTGTCTGTTTTTGAACAGTGGTGATTGGCTTATTTCTCCTGAAACACTTGATAATGTTTTACAGGAAATATGCGACAATTCGTCTGACATTTTTTACAGTGACCTGCTTAAGTCGGATAGCACGATTCTTGAATTTCCAAAGCAGTTAACTTTATTTTTTTTTGTTCATCAACGAGTAAATCATCAAAATTCCCTTATAAAACGTTCCTTATTCCTTGAACATGGATTTTATAATGAAGATCTTATAATTTCTTCTGATTATGAATTTTTTCTAAGCGAACTGTGGAAATACAAAAGTATTTTTTTTAAGCTAAAAACAAATATATCAATATTTGATGTAGGTGGCATTTCTTCTAAAAAATCTAAGTTGCGCCATGCTGAAGAATTTATCGCTTACCAGAATGTGTTTCAAGAATCTGTTGAAATAGTTGTTGAGCATCTTATTTTTTTTCGTAAAACCAAAATAGACAATAATACCAAAAATGCATATAAAATATCATTAAAAAAGTTATATAAAATTGCCATAAAACGATCTATAAAAAAAATACTGGAAGTTGTGCTTTTGAAAAGTTTTCGTAAAACATGAGGAAATAATGAACAGCCCAAAAGTTTCAATAATTGTTCCTGTATTTAATGTAAAAAAATATATCCACAAGTGCATAAAAAGCATTCTAACACAGATTTTTACTGATTTTGAGTGCATTTTTATGGACGACTGTACCTTTGAAAATAGCGGGGGATTTGCGTATCCATAAAGGCAATTGAAATGACACAAAGTGATTATAAGGCCCTACAGGATGGAGTTTGCAAGCTCGTATTGGATATTGAAGGCAAGTCACGCACAGTGATGCAAAGGTTTTTTTAAATGTTTAACGGCCCCCAAGGAGAAACAGTATGGCTTTTATAGCAATCATCGGCACAGGGTATGTCGGGCTTGTTTCAGGCGCATGCCTTGCGGATTTTGGAAACACGGTTACCTGTGTTGACATAGACACAAATAAAATTGAACGCCTAAAAAAAGGGGAAATCCCTATTTATGAGCCAGGTCTTGCCGATGTGGTTGTCCGTAACGTAACAGGTAAGCGCTTACATTTCACTGATTCGCTGCCGGAAGCGGCAATATCCAATGATGTAATTTTTATTGCGGTAGGTACGCCGCCCTCAGAAGATGGCAGTGCCGATCTTTCTTACGTTGAAAATGTCGCCAGGAGCATTGGCAGAGTTATCGCTTCCTATAAAGTTATTGTTAATAAAAGTACCGTTCCCATAGGAACCGGACAAAAAGTAAAACAATGGGTTGGTGAAGAAATTGCGAAGCGGATAGACCAAGGCGATACTACCGCAAAAGAAGCGTGCTTTGATGTAGTTTCAAACCCCGAATTCTTGCGGGAAGGAGCTGCGGTTCAGGATTTTTCCCACCCCGATCGCATTGTTATTGGGACAGAAAGTGAGCACGCCAGAAGCGTAATGAAAGATGTCTATCGTTCGCTGTATCTTAATGAAACGCCGTATATTGAGACAAACCTTGAATCGGCAGAGATGATCAAATACGCTTCCAACGCATTTTTAGCAGTGAAAATTTCATTTATTAATGAAATCGCGAACCTCTGCGAGAAAACCGGCGCAAATGTGCAGGATGTCGCTTTTGGCATGGGTAAAGACGGAAGAATCGGCTCCAAGTTTCTACATCCAGGACCAGGCTACGGCGGCTCATGTTTTCCCAAAGACACAAGGGCACTCGCACAAATTGGCAGAGAGCATAACGCGATTCAAGAAATTGTCGAAACAACTATAGAAACAAATGAACAGCAGAAGCTCCGTGCCGCAAAAAAAATCGAAGCTGTTATGGGATCCCTTGAAGGAAAAACTCTCTGCCTTCTTGGTCTTGCTTTTAAACCCAACACCGATGACATGAGGGAATCCCCAGCCATCACAATCGCAGAATACCTTGTCGGTTGCGGTGCAAAACTCCGGGTCTATGACCCAGCAGCAATGAAAGAAGCGAAATGGCGGCTTGATGCGATAAAAAATTTGATATATTTTGCCACCGATGAATACGATGCCATGCAAGGTGCCGCCGCTTTGGTAATCGTTACGGAATGGAACCAGTTTAGAAATGTTGATTTATCGAAGGTTAAAAAATTGCTCAATGATTCTTATTTTTTTGATCTGCGAAATATTTACAAACCTCACAAGGTCGCATCGTTGGGATTTAAATATTACGGTATTGGATGTTAACCTGGAAAGTAATACCATGAAAGTTCTTGTTACCGGTGCTGCCGGCTTTATTGGTTTTTATCTTGTAAAAAAGCTACTTTCACTTGGGCACTTCGTTATTGGCATTGACAATGTTAACGATTATTACAATATCGATTTAAAGTACGCCCGCCTTGAGCAATTGGGCATTGAAAGAAGCAAAGTTGAATATGCAAAAAAAGTTTCCGGTTTTATTTCGGATCAAGACCCTACCCTACCCTCATTTTTTTTTATAAAACTTGATTTAACTGACAGAGAAAAAATATCTTCCTTTTTTTTGGAGGAACAGTTTGACTACGTTTGTAATCTTGCCGCGCAGGCGGGTGTCCGCTACAGCCTTGAAAACCCGTATAGTTATGTTGACAGTAACCTTGGCGGTTTCGTAAACATACTGGAAGCTTGTAGGCACACGAACATAAAACACCTTGTGTTTGCGTCAAGCTCATCCGTTTACGGCGCAAACGAAAAATTGCCCTTTGCGGTTACCGATAATGTGGACCACCCGGTAAGCCTTTATGCTGCGACCAAAAAAGCAAACGAGCTAATGGCGCATACGTATGCACATCTTTTTAATATTCCATGTACCGGCCTTCGGTTTTTTACCGTTTATGGACCTTGGGGACGCCCGGATATGGCGTATTACAAATTTGCAAGAGCCATTATGAACAGCGATTCTATTGAAGTATATAACCACGGAAATATGTTACGAGACTTTACCTATATTGATGATATTATAGAAGGCATTATTGCCGCAATTGGACATATTCCGCTTTCTAACGCAACCCCATTCACTTTATATAACCTTGGCAATAACCGCCCAGAAAAATTAATGGATTTTATTGAAACACTGGAAATCAATTTGGGGCGAAAAGCAAAAAAAGCATACCTGGGCATGCAGCCCGGCGATGTACCGGCAACAATGGCTGATATTGACAGCACACGCCATGACCTTGGATGGGAGCCGAAAACCGGCATCAATGAGGGCTTAAAGTTATTTGCCGAATGGTTTAAAGAATACCATAAATAAGGATGAGAGCAAATGTCAGTTAAAAGAGTACTATTACATTTTGGAATGCCAAAAGCTGGAAGTACAAGTATTCAACACACATTAAGCAATAACACTGCTTTACTGGAAAAGAATAATATCAAGTATCTTACCGAATGGGGTGTAAATCATTTAAATATTTTTCATAATCTTTTTTCACCATGTCCCGTTAGTCCAAAAGCAAGTGGTCATTTAGGTAAACCGCATGCAAATGTGAAACAAAAAAACAAAAAAAACATCGAAAAAATGTTAAAAGCTATAAACACTGCCAACTGTGAAACGCTGATATTATCAGGCGAATTTTTCCACGAACTCTATCTTGATTCAACACTTGATAATATTAATACCTTTTTGAACAAATACTTTCACAGTAAGGGTATTGAAACTACTATTATCTATTTTATAAGAAACCCACTTACCTGGTTAATCAGTTTCCTGCAGCAGCGTGTTTCTCATGATGGTTATATGAACAAAAATGATGACTTCTTTCAATTTCGAATTAAACAGTATGAAGGGATTTTTAATCTAAAAAAGCATTTTCCTGATTCCTTGCTTTTATTGAGTTTTGAGGATGCCTGCCTTGATAAAGATGGTCTTGTAGGATTTTTCCTAAAAAAGATTGGGTTTCCTGAGAATGAAATAAAAGAACTAAATATATATAGAATGAATGAATCAAAATGTATGGAACTAATGGAGTTTATATACTATATTGAATCTGTAGAACCACGCTACCCGTATAAAAATTATAAGCACTTTGGTGCAAATAGAAGCAGCAATGACTTAAAGGTTTTAAAAACCATTACGGGTTCTAAATTTGACTTGGCACACAGCTCAAAGCTAAGTCTCTGGAAACGATTATGGGAAACTGTTTTGCTTCTCAAAGAAAATATCGGCATTGATTATACTAATTATGATATACCCCCTCCCTGTATACAAAAAACATATTCAGAAGAAACAATAGAGGGTTTTATTAAGGTTTTTCCAAAACTCAATTATGTGCTGCAAAAACATTTTTTACGATTTTTTGAAATGAAATATATGGAAACTGCCGATGTTAAGTTTAAACAATTGTTTGATAACGACAGCATTCCATATACGATTTTTACCAAAAAGATTGCCCTTTTTTACTTGCCTTCATTACGCATAAAAAATAGGGTGTTGGAAATAATACCGCATCAAATGAAAAAGTCAATGAAATGGTTATAGGAGAATATGATTGTGCATGATATGCTTGATACGGTGATATTGATTTCTTTAGACGCGTCAAAAAAAATACTTGACGTATATCACACTGATTTTTCTTTTGAATCTAAAGATGATAATAGCCCGCTTACTTTGGCAGATACAGCTTCAAATGAACTAATTATCAACAGGTTAAGAGAAGCGTGCCCTAATATACCTATTCTATCCGAAGAAAGTACCGAAAGTGTACCGTATGATACTGAATATTGCTGGATAGTAGATCCATTGGACGGTACAAAAGAGTTTATCAAGAAAAACGGAGAGTTTACCGTAAACATAGCTCTTGTTCATAACCACATTCCGATTCTTGGGGTAATTGCTGTTCCGGTTTCCGGAATTGTTTATTTTGCTTCGAAGGGAAATGGTGCTTATAAATTGCAAAATAATGTAAAAAACGCTATTTATACAAGCAACAAAACAGAAGACTTAATTTTGGTAGGAAGTAAATCGCATTCTACAGAGAAGGAATCTGATTTTGTAAACAAAAACCGACATCGTATTAAAAAGATGATATCGGCAGGAAGCTCCCTAAAAGGCACTATGGTTGCCGAAGGCAAAGCGGATATTTATTACCGATTTGGTCTTACCTGTGAATGGGATACCTGCGCCATGCACTGCATTGTGGAAGAAGCGGGCGGAGTATTCCATCAAATGGATAATACCGAAATGGTATATAATCGAAAAAATCATCTCAATGAAAAAGGTTTTTACGTGGTAAATCGTAAAGAAAATATTTGGGTGTAATTTTTTAAAGGTAATCACGGTACATGGCAATAAAAAGAGCAATTATTCATTTGGGGATGGCAAAAACCGGAAGTTCCAGCATCCAAAGTACTTTATTTAATAATCTACCTTTATTAGAGAAAAACGGTTTTAGATACCTTCATGAATGGGAATTGAATCACTTTTTTACATTCAAGTGCCTTTTTTCTCCACATCCTGTCAGCCCAACAGGCACCGGGGATCTTGGCAGGTCTCCCGTTAAAATGAAACAAAGAAATAAAAAAGCAATTGACATAATGATGCAGGTTATAGAAAAATCAGAATGTGAAACACTTATTCTTTCAGGAGAATACTCAAGTGAACTTTGGCTTGATTCGACAATAGAAAATATTAAGAATTTTATACACAAATATTTTTTAAGCAAAAATATTGAGGTTACCATTATTTGTTTTGTACGAAACCCACTTACATGGCTGGTAAGCTGGATGCAACAACGACTAAAAAAAGATGGTTTTGTAAACAAAAGCAGTGATTTTTTTGAAAATGAAATAAAACAGTATGAAGGTATTATTAATCTTTTCAAGCACTTTTCAGCTATATTGGTTTTATTGAAATTTGAGGATGCCTGTCTAGATAAAGATGGTTTGATAGGTTGTTTTTTTAAAACGATAGGCTTTCCGGAAATGGAATTGCCGTTTCTTACTCTGTACAAAATAAACGAATCTCGTTGTATGGAAGCTATGGAGTTTATATATTATGTTGAATCAATAGAACCTCGCCACCCGTATCATAATTATAGGCGTGGAAATCCAAACAGAGGGCATAACGATCTTGCTCCCCTTGAACATATCAAAGGTGCTAAATTCGATCTACCATATCAGAGCAAAGTAGAATTCTGGGAGCGCTTTCAGGAAACAGTAAAAACCCTTAGTGAAAATACCGGGGTTGATTATAGTCAATACATTATACCCACCCCCCGTATACAGGAAACATATTCAGAAGATACAATACAAGGTTTGATTGAAATATTCCCAAAATTAAATTTTTCACTTCAAACACTTTTTTTAAAGTTCTTTGAAAAAAAATACATGGAAACTGCACAGATAAAGTTTAAAAAATTGCATTTCAAAGATAGTCTCCCATACACAATCTATCACAGTAAAAATGCCTCTTTACAGTTTTTAAAATTGAGAATGAAAATAAAATTGGCAAGAATAAAAAGATCAATCGGCTCACAACTACCCACTAAGATTAAAGTGTGGCGATCAAAATAAACGGCAGGAAAAAAATATGGGTGTAAAAAAAGCAATTATCCACTTGGGAATGCCTAAAACCGGCAGTTCAAGTATTCAGCATACATTGTTCACCAATACTGCTTCTCTTGAGAATAATAGCTTCAGGTACCTTAGAGAATGGAAAAGAAATCACCATAACCAGTTTCACAATTTGTTTTTTCGTTATAGCGATTGCCCTCCTGACGAAAAACATTTTGGCAGCTCTTTATTTTCGGCAGATTTTAAAAAACGTGAAAACAAGAGAGCAATTAATGCACTGCAAAAAGTAATAAAAATGAGTGATTGCGAAACACTTCTTCTTTCCGGGGAATATTTTAGAACCCTTTACCTTAACGCAACCCTGGAACGAATAAAAACTTTTATAGAGAAATACTTTACAAGCAATAGTATTGAAACAACCATTGTTTATTATGTGCGAAATCCACTTGTCTGGATTGATAGTTGGACAAGCCAAATTATTTTTTCATCAGGGTACCTAGATAGAGATGGTGATTTTTTTGAAACTGCAATAAAGCAATACCATGGCGTATTTAACCTTCAATCGTATTTTGGAGATCGATTAAAAGTAATTAAATTTGAAGATGCGTGCATGGATAACGGCGGTCTTGTTGCCAATTTTTTAAGAGTCATTAATTTTCCTGAACGGGAAATAGCTAATATTGATATGTCCGAATCACGAGTAAATGAATCACGAAGCATGGAGGTAATCGAATTCGCTCATTTTGTTACTGCAATGGAAGCCCGCAATTCACTTGTTAATTATTTTAAACAGCAAATTCCAGGCAGATTTTATCGCGATATTACACCATTAAAAAATATTAAAGGGGTAAAATTTGCCCTGTCATTCCAAAGCAAGGTAGAACTTTGGGATCGGTTACAAGGGACAGTCAAACTTCTTAAAGAGAATCTAAACATAGATTACACTGATTATAAAGTCCCTGCCCCCCTTCCCGAGCAGATAATATATAATAAGCAGACCATACAAGGATTTATCGATGCGTTTCCCAAATTAGATATCGTCATCCAAAAGTATTTTTTGATTTTCTTTAAAAAGAAGTACATGGAAACCGCTCAGGAAAAGTTTAAACGTTTATATTTCACTGATAGTGCTCCGTACAAAATGTATAAGCGAAATAATTCTTTTTTAAAAAAGCTAAGCACGAAAAAAAATATAACCTTACGTTTTATAAAAAAAGTCATAAAAGTAAAAATGCCAAAAATATAAAAAAGTATTCTGAAACACTTACTAGATACTATGTGTACAATGACGTTGTCTTGAATGAAATTTCCTCCGGTAGTTCATTCATGCGTACTTGACATCCTCAAAATATCTCTGTAAACTAGGTGAGTATACTGTATACATAAAAATTTCTTTGTGAAGAGGCAAAAAGCATGAGTCAATTAACTCATCTTGATAGACTGGAAGCAGAAGCAATTTATATTATGCGGGAAGTTGTTGCCGAATGTGCAAAGCCCGTTATGCTTTATTCGGTAGGTAAAGATTCTACAATCATGATGCATATAGCCTTAAAAGCGTTCGCACCTGAAAAACCACCATTTCCGTTTATGCATATCGATACCACCTGGAAGTTCAGGGATATGGTTGAATTCCGTGATAGAATTGCGGTAGAAAAAGGCGTAGAAATGCTGGTTTGGATAAACAAGGAAGCAATCGCAAAAGGTATTAATCCGTTTGATCATGGAAGTGAATATACCGATATCCTGAAGACTGTAGGGTTAAAGCAGGCTCTGGATCATTACGGTTTTACCGCTGCGTTTGGCGGTGCACGGCGACATGAAGAAAAGTCACGTGCAAAGGAAAGAGTTCTTTCATTTAGAACCGCTTCCCACACATGGGATCCCAAAAACCAGCGTCCTGAAATGTGGAAACTTTATAACACCAGAATCAACAAGGGAGAGAGCTTGCGGGCGTTTCCTCTTTCAAACTGGACTGAAGGCGATATATGGCAATATATTACCAGGGAAAAAATTGAAATTGTACCGCTGTATTTTGCAAAAGAACGCCCGGTGGTAGAACGTGATGGGAATTTCATTATGGTAGATGATGAGCGTTTCCGTCTTTATGATGGCGAAAAGCCGCAAATAAAAAAAGTGCGTTTCAGGTCGATTGGGTGTTATCCCTTAACTGGTGCGATTGAATCTGACGCCGATACCCTTGAAAAAATTACTGCTGAAACTATGGAAGCGATTAATTCCGAACGCATGTCGCGCATTATTGATTATGAATCGGAAGGAAGCATGGAACGGCGCAAGCGCGAAGGATACTTTTAATTATGGAACTATTAAAGTTTATTACCTGCGGATCGGTTGATGATGGAAAGTCTACGCTTATAGGACATTTGTTATACGATTCAAAACTCCTGTATGCCGACCAAGCTAAGGTTTTGGAACTTGACTCAAAGCTTGGCAGCAATGACGGTAAAATGGATTATTCGCTTTTACTGGACGGTCTTATGGCGGAACGGGAGCAGGGAATTACTATTGATGTTGCGTATCGGTATTTTTCCACAAAGAAACGTTCTTTTGTGGTAGCCGACTGTCCGGGTCACGAACAGTATACCCGCAATATGGCAGTAGGAGCTTCCTTTGCTGATCTTGCAATTCTTCTTGTTGACGCCACCAAAGGGCTTTTAACCCAAACAAAACGACATGCCTTTATATGCGCTTTTATGGGGCTTCGGCATGTTGTACTTGCAGTAAACAAAATGGATATGGTTCATTATAACCGCTCCGTTTACGATGAAATCAAACGCGACTTCAATGGTCTGTGCGGTTCATTAAAAATTCAACCTGCAGCAATAATTCCCCTTTCGGCAACAGAAGGAGATAACATAACCGCACTTTCTGATAAAACTCTGTGGTATACAGGAAAGACATTATTTGACACTCTTGAGTCATTCGATGTAGCATCAGCAAAATCTGACGCTCATTTTGCCATGAGCGTCCAGCGGGTTTGCAGACCAAACAGTGCTTTCCGTGGATTTATGGGAGAAATTGATACGGGGACTATCAGTATCGGTGACATGATACGGACACTGCCGGGAAATATCCAGGCGCAGATAAGCAGCATACAGAGTGCCGGTAAGGACGTAGCAAAAGCCGTTTCTGGTGAAGCTGTAACCCTGCAGCTTGACAGGGAAATAGACATATCCAGAGGAAGTGTGATTTTTTCTGACAGCCCCGATCCACCGGTACAATATGCAAACCTTTTTAATGTTGATCTGTTATGGATGGACGATACTGCGCTGAATGTCGGTTCTGCGTATCTTTTAAAATGCGGAACCAAAACGGTACCGGCTACTATCATAAAAACAAAACATAAGATTGATGTTAATACCGGAAAAAAAATTATCGCTGATTATGTCATGAAAAACGATATACTGTCGTGTGAAATTTCAACCGGGGAACCTCTTGCTTTTACGCCATTCGAAAAAAACAAAACCCTTGGCGGTTTTATTCTTGTAGACCGTATTTCCAATATGACATCGGCTTGCGGCACCATACAATTTGCCCTTCGACGCTCACAAAACCTTACATGGCAAGACTCTGAAATTACAAGGGACATTCGTTCAAAAATTATGAACCAAAAACCACTTACGGTATGGTTTACCGGTTTATCCGGGTCTGGAAAATCAACCCTTGCAAATGCTTTGGAGAAACGCCTTGCCACAATGGGGCGTCATACCATGCTGCTGGACGGAGATAACATACGCCTTGGCATTAACAAAGACCTTGGTTTTACAAAGAGTGATCGCACTGAAAACATACGCCGCCTTGCAGAAATCGCAAAGCTTATGAACGATGCAGGCTTAATTGTTCTAACAGCTTTTATTTCGCCGTTTCGGCTTGACCGCCAGACCGCACGGGAAATTATTGGGAATGATAATTTCATTGAAATCTATGTAAATACTCCCATTGAAGAATGTGAGAGGCGCGATATCAAGGGGCTTTATAAAAAAGCACGGGTAGGCGAACTTCCTGAATTTACCGGAATTGGCAGTGACTATGAAGCGTCAGAAAATCCCGCGCTTATTCTGAATACTGCAACACTAAGCATTGATGAAGCGGTAGAGAAGATTCTGGCTGCTATTGCATAAATTTCCAACAGGGAGATACTTTGCACCCAAAAGTTTCAATTATTATTCCCGTGTACAATGCAGAAGAATATATTCACAGATGTTTGGCAAGCATATTGCTACAAACATTCACTGATTTTGAGTGTATTCTTGTCGATGATTGCACACCAGATAACAGCGGGAAGATTTGCGATGAATATGCCGCTAAAGATCCAAGAATAAAAGTTATTCACAATGCCCATAATAAAGGTTCTTCATTATCCCGAAAAATCGGATTTGAAAATTCGTCTGGTGAGTTTATTCAGTTTGTGGATAGTGATGATTGGATTGAGCCGGATATGACTGAAAAATTATACGCTAAGGCGGTTTCAGAAGATCTTGATATGGTCATATGCGATTGCTTTTATGTGAAAAATGATTCAAGAATCAATATTAAACAGGATTTTTCTAGTTTGGATAAAATCACTTTAATAAAAAAAATAATCAACAGAAGAGTAAAATCATATTTGTATAACAAATTTCTAAAAAAAGAATTATTGATGGTTGCTAAATTTCCCGTATACAGCCGCTGCGAGGATTATTATCTTAGCATACAAAATTTTTATAATTCAAATAAAATAGGATATATTAATGAATATTTTTATCATTATCATTATAATCCGCAGTCATTATCGCAGAATAAAGAAAGAATGCTACTTGGTCTGATTGAAGAGAATAAAAATTGGTGTGCCATAATAGATTTTCTAAAAGAAAAATACGAAAGTATAAGGATATTTGATCCAGAATTAAGCCGAAAAATAAATAATCTGAAATTGAAGTATTTTTTCAATAAAGATTTGCGAAACATGAAGGACTTATTTAGAATTTATCCTGAATCTAAATTTTACAGACAGTTTCTTTTTGCTTTGGTACGAAAAATTATAAAAAAGTATAGATTTTTTGTGATAAAGAATAAACATTCACGATAAGTGAATCAAAAACATGGAGCAACTTTTATGGCCTTTGTAAGAAAACCAGCCCTTATCAAAAGAATTGAAAGAAAAATAAAAAAATATATAACTTGTATTGATTATACAAGACGTCACAATACGGCACAGAGTAATAGCGTTTACTTTCTTTCTTCATCTGAATTCAAAGAAAAAAATTTAATGCATCTTATCTATTATTTTTATTCTTTAGGGTATAATTTTTATCTTGATTATTCTTTTTGCCAATGTTTAAAACTTAAAGTGAATGGGATTAGCGTTTTATCATTACAAGACGTATTTCCGGCAAGGAAAAAAACAAATAGTTTTTCAATTGTTATTAGCCCAAATAAACAGGTGCTTGATTCTTTTACTTCAAGCGGACTGAAAATTCATTTAAATTACCTTGAGGCTAGTGCTGAATGTGCCAGCGGTAAAAGTATTGCTAAAACTGATTTCTATTACCCTATTGGGCTTCACCCAACACTTGCAAATCTTTCCGTTGAAGCTGAAGCATTGAAAAATGCTTTAAGCGCCGACAGAAAAATAGGAGTCTTTTTTGCTGGCGCGATATATGGTAAGAGAGACGGGGTAACAAAAAAATATAGTCGTGATTCGTTAAAAAAACAGTTTAATGTGAACAGCAGATATGAGGTTTTCACTTCCATAATTGAAAATTTGCCGAAAGAATATATTTATACTCCAGATAGTCTTGAAACATTTTTTAATGATATGGAATCAGGGTATCTGAAAAGCAAAATTGTCTTAATAGAAAGAAATACTTTCTCAATTCCCCCAGATAAATATCTTAATGTGCTACTGAATTCGACTTTTTTTATCCATATGGCTGGTGTTTCGTATCCATTTTGTCACAATCAAATAGAAAGCATGTTAGCAGGATGTATCCCGATTACACAATTTACCCGTTTTTTTATACCTGCTTTTACACATGGATTAAACAGTCTGTTATTTAACACACTTGATGAATTGATTTTGCTATTGAACGATATTATATCAGGGAAATATATAAACGACTACAACTCAATGCGAAAGGAAATTGTCAGCTATTACAGAAATTATTACAGCGTTGCTTCTTTTGAAAATAAGTTGTCGTATCTTTTTAAAAACAAGATACATCGCACCAATTTTTCGGTTTGTCCATTGTGATAGTACAACCTTTTAAAGACATTAGACAATTAAAGGACTGAAACGACTTTGTGAGGTTATTATGGGCATTTTTCAATCAAAAGTAAATAAATGGATGCAAAAAAAAATCCTTGGTGCAAATCATCTCTTTGCTGAATATCTTTCAGATTATTTTTCATATATCAACAGAGCCGAATACCTAAATCATTGCGTTCTAAATTCCAACGCTTCAGGTATTTCCAGTGAAAAATACTGCAGTACAGAAGTTATTGTTTCATTAACAACATATGACAGGCGTTTATATGAAGTATATCTTGCAATAGAATCTATAATGCAACAGACATTAAAGCCAAACAAAATTATTTTATGGCTTGCTGATGAGCTTAAAAACAATGACATGCCGAAAACATTAAAAAAACAGCAGGATCGGGGTCTTGAGATAAAGTATTGCAAGGACATTTTATCGTATAAAAAACTAATTCCTGCATTAAAAGAATTTCCATCAGCAGTTATAATTACTATTGATGATGATCATTTATATCATTTTGATATAGTAGAAAATTTAATTGCCGCTCACAATAAAAAACCTACCTTGGTTTTTGGTGCGGCAATGCGCAGGATGAAACTTTTACACAAAAATAAGCTTGAAAAATATTCAAAATGGGCACGCCATGAATCCTTTGACATTTCTCCGCTTAATTTTTCGGTTGGTATGGGAGGAGTACTTTATCCTCCGAATTGTCTTAACGAAGAAGTTTTTAATGAAAATGTTTTTATGGATATATGCAAATATGCGGATGATACATGGTTTAAGTCGATGGCTTTACTGAATGGCACGATGGCTCAGAAGGTATTAACTCACATCAATTTCGCCAAAGAGCATTTGCGAAATAACAGTACACAGCACACAACACTAACCACAATTAACAAAAGCATGAATGATATACAGTTAAAAGCCGTTTTTGACAAATATAGCTTATACGATCTGCTATCTGAATAGGTACCAAATATATGCAAAAGCAGTTTAATATTTCAGCTATAGTGAAATTAATCAAAAAGTTATTTTATAGAATATTGCATTTTGGATTATTATTAACTTTTCTTGACATTGCATTTGAAATTACTGGCTATCGTTTTATCTGCAGCTTAAAACATAAATTTATTGATAGTTTCTTGAAAAGAAAATTCAAATATTATATTTCTGAACATTACGATAAAGCAAATACTCGCCCCCTTGGTAAAATTCCTAAGCAAGCCTGGATTTGCTGGTGGGATGGTGAAGATAAAATGCCGGCTATTGTCAAAGCATGCTATAATTCTATTCTGCAAAATGCAGATACTTTTAAGGTCACGCTTATTTCGAAATATAATTTCAATGATTACATATTTATTCCAGAACATGTAATGAGGAAAGTCAATAATGGCAAAATGTCACTCACGCATTTTTCAAACATCCTTCGCATGGCGCTCCTCTATAAGTATGGTGGAATTTGGATTGATTCAACTTTTTTAGTTACAAATAAAATAGAACTCGAAGATACTATTTCTTTTTTTACTCGATCGTATAATGATCAAAATACAAAAAATATAGGAAAAGGAAGGTGGTCAGGAAATTTAATCGCAGGAGCACCTGATTTTTATTTTTTTCACTTTATATATAATTTTCTTTGTAAATATTGGGAAAATTTTGATTGCTTAATGACTTATCATTTATATGACTATTCAATAAACCTCGCCTATGACTCATTCCCTGAAATACGAAAAACATTTGACGCTATTTACAAAGAAAATATAATTTCTGGTTCTATAAAACGTAAACTAGAAGATGAATATGATCCTATTGATTTCGAACAGATAATTAATGACATTTCCTACCATAAATTAACATGGAAACACAATGCGCCATTACAAACAGCAGACAACAAGCCCACTTTTTATGGCTATATTTTGGATAAGTACCAATGCATCAATTTTCGATAATTACTCCTGCCTTTAATCGTGCGAAATATCTTCCGAGGATATATAATTGTCTCTGTCAACAGGGAGATGCTGATTTTGAGTGGATTATTGTAGATGACGGCTCAACGGATGAAACAAAACAAATAATATCTAGTTTCAAGAAAACGTTTGAACTAAAGTATGCATATCAGGAAAATGCCGGGAAACCAACGGCTATGAATCATGGCTTACAAATGGCGGACAGTTATATTTCTATATCATTGGACAGCGATGATATACTTTATCCGCATGTGCTAAAGAACGTCTGGAATTGTTTTGATACAAAAACCGGAAGATTCGAACAAGATTGTGTTTGTATTGCTGGCCTATGCCAATATGAAAGAGGAAATATTGTCGGAAAAAAATTTCCGAGTGACAACTTTATCTCAGACCATATACGATGTATAAAAAATAGAAATATCATCGGTGATAAATGCCTGTTTTATGTTACTGAAATCCTAAGAAGGCATCCCTATCCGATTTTAAAGGGGGAAAAACATATAGCGCCTGGTATTGTACATACCCGAATTGCGCTTCAACACAAAACTATGTATGTAAATCAGGTTTTTATCGAAAAACAATTTTTGCACGATGGGCTCTCGGCAAAAAACTATTGGGTTCTTAACCCGCAGGGTGCTGAACTCTATTACAACGAAACGTCAGTTCCTCCATTCAGATTTTCATTACAAATACGACATTCAGGCGAATATATCTTTTTTGCCAGGATGAATCGAAGAAAAAATATTTTTTTTAATTCAAAAAACAAGCCTGTATTTCCATTGGGCATACTTGCCTATTTTATTCATTGCATTAAAGACTTTTTAAAAAGTTTTAAATCTTTAAGAAAGATTAATACCATAATTAAGGCGAAAAATAAAGAGTATAACCAAAACCACCATAAAATAATCAAAGAGTAATAAGGGATCAATGAAAATTCTCTTTTTTATCAACGCATTGGAACATGGGGGCGCGGCAAGGGTTCTCGTTACATTAAGCAATGAGCTTTCCGTCAGGGGATATTCTGTTTACATAATGGCAAACACGCTTTTTCAAAAAGTTAATTATAAAATAAACGACACTGTGCATCTTGTCCCCCGTATTACAGAAAAACATCTTAAACTCCCAAAAATAATCCGTAAATGGTTTGTTTTCAATGATATTCGAAAAGAGATCAAAAGAATAAAACCTGATGTTCTTATAGGTTTCATGCCGCGAAATTATTTTTTAATAAAAGTTTTGTCATTGGGATTATCTATACCTGTTATTGCCTCAGAACGAAATCACTATTATAACAATAAAAACATGTATGAATATTTTATTCGCCATGTTGCTTATCCTTTTGCTGATGCTGTGACATTCCTTGCGGAACGTGATGTAATCCATTTAGGCAAAAAGTTGCCACAAAAAATTGTTATGTACAATCCTGTTGAATTCTCTATTCCCGGTGAAAATTCCATAAGAAAAAAAAACATCCTGGCTGCAGGGCGTCTGGATGGGTGGCATCACAAGGGATTTGATAATTTAATTGGCGTGTGGTCACGCATAGCAAAAAGCTACCCTGACTGGATATTGGAAATCGCTGGTGATGGCACTGAAGAATCATTAGCATTTCTAAAAGGGCTTATTTCACAATATGAAATAGCGGGACGCGTTAATTTTCTTGGCTTCCGTACTGATATGAACAAAATATTCCAAGCAAGTTCTATTTTTGTTCTCTCATCAAGATATGAAGGTTTAGGTCAGGTTTTGTTGGAAGCAATGTCACAGGGGTGCGCATGTGTCGGCTTTGAATTTGACGGACGCACCAGAGAATTTATCACTTCTTCTGATGTTGGGATTGTTGTTAAAGATCAAAACATGGATCATCTTGAAAAAACTTTAGTTCAATTAATTGAGGATGAGTCTCTTAGGGAATCATTGGGAGAAAAGGCAAAACAGGAAGTGCTTCGTTTTTCAAAAGAGAAAATAACGGATCAATGGATAGCATTGTTTAACAAAGTAATGGCAAAAAGAAAATAATGGTTACCTCCTACAACATTCTCCTCCTCGCAAACGACACCTACTTTAAACTCCTGCATGTCTGCGTAAAATCAATAAACGCAGTATGCAATATGGAAAAAATAGACAAAATCTACATCGCTGAGTTGGGCCTCTGTGCTGAATACCAACAAACATTAAAAGCAATAAGCAATAAAATAGAGATTCTCACTACAAACACAAACGCCGGTCATTCAAGGGAGCTTTATTCCAAGGACTGGATTGACGCAGTAAGCCAAAAAACGGCAATCCTTCGCATGCTTATCAACAATAACTGCACGCCTGTTATTATGCTTGACAGCGATACAATCATAATGGAAGACTTCTCAAGCTGTATTGACTTTACTTACGATATCCAGGTTTGCAAGCGCGCCTCTCCCCTGCTCCGCAAAGATGGTGTCACACTTGAATATATCGCTTCATTTTTTGTCGCGAATAACATCAGGGCGGAAGCATTCGTTGACGCATGGATAAATCGCCTCGCACAACGGATAGACTTAAAATTGCCGCCGCCCCACGAAACCCCGGCCCTTATTGAAACATTACAAAACAATACAGAGCTTAATATTGGTGCTTTGGATGAAAATGTAATAAGCTGTGAAAACAACTATATCAAAGGCCTTACGAAAATTATCCATGCGAAAAGCAGAAATCCCAAAGACCGTATCTCCATATACAGGTTTGCCAATATAAAACATTTACCATATAAAAAAACATTGAATTTGCTTGATAACAGCATGGAAAGAACATTGTTCACGCTTGTTTATATCATCAAAAGAGTGTTTCCTGTACATGATTTTAAAAAGTTTATAAAATATATACTTGGGAAAAAATAGGTGCAGTATCTTTACACGCTAACAAGCACACCCAACGATGAGTATTACGAACAATTCCTCCTGTCAGTTACTTCCCTTAAGCTCATAATGCCGCATGCACATGTAATCCTCCTCTGCGATTCAAAGACAAAAGAAACTCTCACCGGGAAACGCAGTGAATATGAAAAACTTGTTTCCCAAACAGTTGCGGTAGATGCCCCAGGTGATTTATCACAAATCGAAGTTTCCCGATGGGTAAGAACTTCCATGCGCCGTCTTGTAAAAGGCGACTTTCTTTTTCTGGACGGCGATACCATTGTAACCGACGACCTTTCTTCCACTGCCCAGCCGGGTATGAATTTTGCTGCCTGCCTTGATAAACATTCCCTCATTGCAGCTCATTCAAAAAAAGACAGCATTATTGACAAAAATGATCATCTTGGTTTTGATTCGCATGTTTCCGGCAAGCATTTCAACGGCGGGGTGTTGTTTTGCGCCGACACTCCCCAAACGCATAAAATATTTGAGCGCTGGCATGAACTTTGGCTTTTCAGTAAAGGCAAAAAAATAACCAGAGATCAGCCAGCGCTAAATATGGCTATATATGAAAACCCGTCTTTCGTCACGGAGCTTGACGGAACATGGAATTGTCAAATAGCCCATAATGGCCTGCCCTATTTGGCAAACTCAAAAATCATTCATTATTTTGCCTCTGATATGATTTTTCAATCATCGCCATTCATTCTCGCATCTGGAGATATCTATAAAAAAATTAAGGAAACCGGGCTTATTCCGCATGAAGTTTCGGAACTCTTGAAAAATCCAAGGGCTGCTTTTGTTCCTGAGTCGCGGATTATCGCGGGAAATGACATGCTTCGTGTAATAAACAGTGATTTTTTTGAATTTGTCTTTTTAATGCGAAAAAAAGCACCACGGCTTTTTGGTTTCTTTAACCGCCTGATCTCTATGGGCAAAAAAATGGCAAAGCTTTATATGGTGCGAAAAAGCAGAAATAAAGACGGCGGAATAAAATTTTATAATTAGAAACCGGAGGTTTTTGAATATGAGAAAAATACAGATAATTATCCTGTTATTTTTCCTGTTCACTGTTGGCAATATTTTCTCACAGGACGCGCAGCGCTCGGCACTTTTTGATATGATATTGGTAGGGGACCCGGTTCTTGAAGATCTGCGCTTTTTGTCACTCAGTTCCGGGCGGCCATTTCTTTCATTCTCCCCTCCCCTCGCCCCGGCTGAAATCAGAAATTTTCTTGATACCATAGACGAAGAGCTCCTTTCCGCGCCTGCAAGGGAAGCTTTTCACCGCCTTCGCAGAAGGCTTACACCCCAGGCAAATTTATCAACATCACATGGCGTTTTTACAGCATTTTTCAATATAAACTCTACGATAAAAGCAAGGGCAAGGTTTAATTCTGATGTCGATGAATATCCGCAAAATCCGAATATTGCACCTTTCCTTGCTTTTCCTGTGCGGTTTTTTTTCGCGGATAATTTGCAGTTTCACATTGAACCATCGGTGACCATGCGGCCTACTGAATACCGTCTGGATACTTTTGATTTAAACATACCTACAAGTTATGATACGTATGAAGAAACCATGCCTTTAAGGGCTTTCGCGGCTGCCGGCGGCGATTGGTGGAATTTCCAGATAGGCCGCGACCGCCTTTTCTGGGGAACAGGCCGTATGGGAAGCCTTATGTTCTCTGATAATTCACAGCAGTTCACTTTTGCGCGCTTTTCTGTTTTCGCGCCTATGTTTAAATATTCCCTCATCATTAACCAAATGCCGTTGAGGTTAACCCGCAATCTCTTTAATACCAGCATGGACGGATATGATCCCGCCTGGTGGGACAATCCTTCCAACTTAACACGCTCAAATCAACGCTACTTTTATCTCCATCGTATTGATTTTACATTATTCAACAGGGTCAGCATTGGTATTATGGAAGGTGTGATGGTTGGGAATTCCTCAATCGAATTAAGATACCTTACTCCATTAATGATTTTTCATTCGCTATTTTCCTGGGAATATTATGACCGGTGGGATCCTCCCTTCGACGGCGAACGTTGGAGAAATCATCGTGACGGCAATGATGTAACCGGTTCCATTTTTTCCATTGAAATTAACTGGAATATCGCCAGAAATATCGCTGTTTACGGGCAGTTTGTCATGAACGAATTTGCCACACCGGGCGAGAGGAGAAGCGATCCAAACCAGCCGCCAAACGCTCTTGGCTACATGGTCGGCATTCAGCTTGCCCGCTCATTTAACACATGGGCGTCAATCTTTTTCCTTGAATTTATTTATACGGATCCTTACCTGGGTATACTCTCCTCGCCTTTTGCAAGTTTTATACAGCAAAACCGTTATGGGCAAGTTTATCATATTGGATTTCAGCGTGATACCATTGCCCTGACTTTTGGAGCGAACTTTTTCAACTCAGGCACGTTAAATTTTTTCAGCAACTTTTCCTGGATTGCGACCGGCGAGCACAATAAATTCAACCGCGTAATCTGGAATTGGCAGAGGTCACCTGAAGCTTCGGATGAAACTACGCCATCGGGGGTCGCTGAACATAAATTTATTCTTTCTGTCGGGGCGGGGTGGAGGCCATTGCCTTGGCTTGCCTTAAACGCGGAAGTTACGGGTATTGTGGCGCATAACAATAACCATGTTTCCGGAGCCAGGGCTTTAGGCGGACAGACTTCATTTTCTGTCAGTTTCCAATATTAATCAGCATGAAAACATTTTTTATTTGTATACTGTTTTTCATTTTACCACTTTCCCTTTTTTCCTTTGACATGATCCTCTCTGGCGATCCTGTTTTGGAAGATTTGCGCTTCCTGTCGCTGAAATCCGGCAGGCCTTTTCTTTCTTTTGCCCCTCCGCTTGCCCCGGCTGAAATCGAAAAATTCCTTGATTCAATTAACGAGACAGACCTTTCTCAAAGCGCCAGAGAGGCTTATTACCGCGCGCGCAGCAGACTTGCTCCTGTTTCGCGCATTTCATACGCGGATGAAAGCTTTTCCCTTCTGTTCAATATTAACACAGTTTTAGAAGCACGGACACGCTTTAATTCCGATATTTCATGGTTTCCGCGTTATCAGCATGTCACTCCTTTTATTTCTGTGCCAATCCGCGCTTCATTTGTCAACAGGATACAACTATACCTGGAACCTGTTTTTAGCATGACTGCCGCTGAATATGTCAGGGGGAATTTCAATACCAATTTTCCCATTGAATACGGGCACATGAACCATGAGGCGGTAGCACGTGCTTTTGCGGCTGCCGGGGGTGATTGGTGGAATTTCCAAATTGGCCGTGACCGCCTTTTCTGGGGAACCAGCCACACAGGAAGCCTGACGTTCTCTGACAATTCACCCCACTTTGATTTTGCGCGCCTATCCCTTTTTTCCTCCACAGTGAAGTATTCGGTTATGGTCACCCAATTGCCTCTCAGGTTAACCCCCAGATTGTTCAATGATGATGAGCGGTGGGAAAATAATATTAACTATATTAATACAAACCGCACTACGTTGCAGCGCTACTTTTATTTGCGCCGTCTGGATTTCAGATTATTCAACAGGGTCAGCATTGGCTTGATGGAAGGTATAATGGTAGGGGATTCCCCATTTGAATTAAGATACCTTAACCCGCTGATGTTTTTTCATGGTTTGTTCGCGTGGGAAGATTTCCCGACATGGGGAGCAGATGAAGGCCACATGGTCGGTTCCTTTGCGTCAGTTGAAATAAACTGGAATATCACCAGAAACTTTGCTGTTTACGGGCAGTTTTCCATGAATGAATTTACTTTGCCGGGTGAAACAGACGGGCACCCCAATGCTATGGGATGGATGGCCGGAATTCAATACGCACATTCTTTCAGAAACTGGGGGAGCGTGTCTTTCATTGAATTTATTTATACCGATCCTTATTTGAGTATATTGTCTACGCCATTTGCAAGTTTTATACAAATGGATCGCCTGGGAAATTATTATTTCATTGGCTACCCGCGTGATACAATTGCGTTAACGCTGGGAACTACTTTTTTTTACAGAAACATATTAAACTTTTACGGAAGTTTTTCGTGGATTGCAAGCGGACAGTTCAACAATAACAGCGCGACAAACGGCGTTACGTGGGATTGGGAAAGCGGAGAGCCTGCAATAAACAGAAGAACCCCCACAGGGATAACAGAGAATAAATTTATTTTTTCCATTGGTTCCGGCTGGCGGCCGTATCCCCGGCTTACACTTGGAGCCAACATTACGGGGATTATTTCGCTTAACAATAACCATATTTCCAATAATAATCAAATTGGCGGACAGGCTACATTTTCTGTTGGTTTTCAGCATTGACTTCAAAATTTTTTAGACAGACGGGAATATTATATGACTATTGCAATAGATTGCCGCCATCTTGATTTTAGCGGGATTGGCGTATACATTCAGGGCTGCCTCCCCTATTTTCTTAATTCAAATAATTTTTTCTATTTAATTGGTAATCCGGCAAAGCTTGAATCCTTTATTTCAGGCCGCAAAAACGTTGAAGTTTTGGATTACCGGCGCAGACCTTTTTCGCTTATAGAATTATTTTTCTTTCCCAAAAAGCACCTTGCAAAAATCAATAAAAGCGATTTATTTCTCTCCCCATATTTTAATATACCGGGCGGCATCAAGGTTCCGGTATACACCACAATACACGATATTATTTTTCCCGATATGCCTGAAATTGTTTCCAAAATGGGCCTTGCGATGCGGATGGTTTTTTACCGCAGGGCATTTTCACGCTCAAAAAAAATATTTACGGTTTCCGAATTTTCCAAATCAAGAATTGAACATTATTCCCGCGGTTCTGTTCCGGTAACGGTTACCTACAATGCTATTCAACCCTGGATACAGAAACAGAAAAAAAACGGAAAAGAAAAAAGGAAAACCATTGTTTTTATCGGCAACATAAAAAAGCACAAAGGGCTTGACTGCCTTCTTGATGCGTTTTTGCTTGCCAGGGCCGAAGGCCTTGAGCATCAGCTTGTCATTATCGGGAGAAGAAACAATTTGAGGTCTTCCGATAATTCATTTTTGAAAAAGCTCGACTCCCTTAGCCCTGACACGGCGTTTTTTACCGGCTATATTTCAAATGAAAAACTTGTCGAGTATCTTTCTTCCGCCGCTCTCCTGGTGCAGCCGTCACGTTACGAAGGTTTCGGCCTTCCACCGCTTGAGGCGATGGTACTTGGCACACAGGCCCTGATTTCTGACATTCCGGCTTTTAAGGAAATATATGACGGCTTTCCGGTTGTGTTTTTTCGTTCAGGCGATTCAGATGACCTCAAGAAAAAATTGCTGGAACTTCTTGTTGAAAAGTGCGTTAAAACGATAGCTCTTCCAGAACATCTGCTTTCAAAATACACTTTTCAAAAAACCGCTTCAATTATGCTTGAGAATATGGTGCCCTAAAAGATGAAAGTCGCTATTGTTCATTACTGGCTGGTCAATATGCGCGGCGGGGAAAAAGTTCTCAAGGCATTGCTTGAGTTATTTCCCGGCGCTGATATTTTTACCCATGTCTATGATCCCGATTCAATGCCGGCAGACATAACAAGCCATAACGTACATACTTCATACATACAAAAGCTCCCTTTCGCGAAAAGAATGTATCAAAAGTATATGCCTCTAATGCCGAATGCCCTTTGTGATTTTAATTTGCAGGATTATGATTTGGTGATTTCAAGCGAATCAGGCCCGGCCAAGGGAGTTGTGCCAAATCCTGACGCATACCATATTTGTTATTGCCACAGCCCCATGCGTTACCTTTGGGATATGTATCACGAGTATTTCAGGAAGGCCAATTATTTAACGCGTTTTTTTATGAAGCGTTTTATTCCGGGCCTGCGCGTATGGGATGTAAACTCCGCAAACATGGTGGATCTTTTCATCGCCAATTCTGATTATGTGGCCAAACGCATCAGGCGTTATTATAACCGGGAGGCGGCTGTTGTTTACCCTCCGGTGGATATTGACAAGTTCATTTCCGTTGAGCGCCGCCCAAAAGATTTTTACCTTTTTTTTGGCCAGCTCGCAGGATATAAGCGGGCGGATGCGGCTATAGAAGCCTGTATCGCATGCGGGCGTAAACTTGTGGTAGCGGGGGCCGGAGCAAAAGCGGCGGAAAGGCGGAAGTATGAAAAAAATGGCGCGGTAACTTTTACCGGCCGGATTTCCGATGAAAAAGTGCGGGAACTGTACGCTTCCGCCCGTGCCCTGCTTTTCCCCGGTATTGAGGACTTTGGCATTATTCCGGTAGAAGCCAATGCCGCAGGCTGCCCGGTCATAGCTTTCAGAAAAGGCGGCGTTCTTGATACGGTAAAAGAAAACGTAACAGGCATTTTCTTTGACGAGCAAACCCCCGCTTCACTTATACGCGCCATCGAACAGTTTGAATCCCGCGAAGAACAGTTCAGGGATCGCGCGCCCTTTACCGCTCACGTACAGCAGTTTTCCCGTGAGGCTTTTCGGGAGAAAATACTCCGTATTGTCGCCGAACGAAAAAGGGCTTAACAACCGTTATGAATTTCAGGAAGATGAAAACAGTACGGCCTGTTTTTTTTCTCTGTTTCATCTTCCTTGCCAAAAACATTTTCGCCTCTCCCTTTGATATGATTCTGACCGGTGACCCGGTTCTCGAAGATTTGCGTTTTCTGTCCCTGGAATCAGGCAGACCCTTCCTTTCTTTTACCCCTCCCCTTTCACCCGCCGAAATCGAACATTTCCTTGATGACATTGACTCTTCCCGTTTCTCCGGCCCCGCTCAGGAAGCATACCTGCGGATACGGGAAAGGCTTACCCCCCGGGCCCGTTTGTCTTTTACAAGTGATATTTTTTCCGCGTTCCTTGACATACATTCCACAGTCGAAGCAAGAGCCAGATTCAATGAGGACATTGACTGGCATCCGCGGCACCCTCATATCGCCCCCATGTTTTCTTTCCCCGCACGCTTTTTCTTTGCCGATATTTTTCAGCTCTATTTTGAACCCTTTGTGGCGGTGATTGTCCCGCATTACGAAAGCGCGGGAAGATTCGGCACAAATATGCATTATGATGTTGACGGGGAACTTGATCCCACGTTTCCTCACCGGGTTTTTGCAGCGGCAGGCGGGCCTTGGTGGAATTTTCAGATTGGCCGTGACCGCCTTTTCTGGGGGACAGGGCATACCGGAAGCCTCTCTTTTTCCCAAGGCTCCCGGTATTTTGAATACGCGCGCCTGTCTTTTTTTTCAGGCCAAATCAAGTATTCGCTTCTCATCAGCCAGATGCCGCTTCGAATTGACGCCATGCACGGCAGCGCATACGAGCCTTCTTATGAATATTTTTTCCGGACAACGCAGCGTTATTTTTATCTCCACCGCCTGGATTTTATGCTCGGCAATACTTTGTCGGTTGGAATAATGGAAGGACGGATGACCGGGAATTCCCCGCTGAATTTTCGCTATATTGTTCCCTCGGTGCTTTCCACTGCAAACAGGGAGAGCTTGAGCAGTTCCTTTTTTTCACTTGAGGCAAACTGGAACATCTTCCGCTCTTTTTCTGTTTATGGGCAGTTTGTGATGAACGACTTTGCCGCCGACAGCTCCCCAAACGGCCTTGGGTTCATGGCGGGTTTGAACCTTGCCCGCTCCTTTAACTCATGGGGCGCGGTCTTTTTCCTTGAATACATTCATACCCAGCCTTACCTTTATATGACCTCAAGCCCGTTTTCAAGCTTCATTCACATGAACAGAACAACGGCGGCTGGTACGGGGGTGCAGTATCACTTTATAGGGTTTCCCAGGGACACAAGCGCCTTAACGCTTGGGGCACGGTTTTTCAGGGGAAGCGTTTTTAGTTTTGAAGGTGAACTCTCCTGGCTGTCCCGGGGCGAGAACGCTGCCAGGGATGTGGTGTGGAGCTGGAGCGGATCTTCTGCCGCGTCTTCAGGGACGCCGGAACATAACTTCATCGCGGCGCTTTCGGCACAGTGGCGGCCTCTTTTGCATATAGCGTTTGGCGGAAACATTACCGGGATTTTATCCCATAACAATGAAAATAATTCCGGCTCACATAAAGCGGGAGGACAGGTTTCGTTCTCCGTCACTTTTCACTATTAATCACTTTGGAAAAATCTGAACTCCCATGTTGGCGATAAAACGCAGGGTACGCGGGTACTGCGGCGTGTCTATCCTTCTGAAAGAGTACCTTCCTGAATTTGGCTCTCCCCTGATATCCGTAAAAAAAGAATACACCCCCCCAATTTCCGCAAAGACCCTGATGGGTATGTTTGACCCCGTAAAAGAATAATCCCCTCTTAATCTGATTATATTCATCCATTGATACGCGCCGTCACGCAGGAAGTGTTTTCTGGCGGCATGTCTTTGCTCTGTTCGGGGATCCAGTTCCGACCAAACAGAACTGCCGGCAACTGCCCTGTTCCCAAACGTAGCGCCATGACGGATCAACTGGTATTGCAGGCGAAGTCTGCTGTGCGGGTTGGGCAGCGTTTCAAAACGGATAAGGAATTCATCGGAATTGGGCGGCAGATAGGAACCAAGGGGCCTCCCGAAATTGACATAATTTTGTTCCATCCATGTAGTCCCGTGCCAGGGGGTTTGTATCCGGTTGTGGGTATAATTGAAGGGTTCGATTTTTGTATACGTGATCGTTATGGTGCTGAAAGGCAGACGGCGGATGGGAATGTGCCGTGAGGCCCCAAACTGAAAAGCGTACATCATTCTGGTTTTTTCAAAAAAGGGCGTGGCAAAATCCATTTCATCCAGGAAAAAGGAAAACCAGGCTTTTCCCAGCGCGGGATGCCGCCCCTTCAGATTAAAGAAAACCGCCATATTGTCAAAATCGCCTATGTTGTTCTGATACAGGAAATTGTCCGCCCACGGAAAAACATAACCCAGTTCAAAGCGCCTGGGCCATACGGCGGTACTTCCCACGCTGATATGAAGGTTCTGCCAATTCAATTCCGCCATAACGATGGAAAAGGCGTTTTGAAAAGTACCCGCGATATTTACCATTTCCGCCTGGTTGCCGTCGCGCAGCCCTGAATTATGATATTCAAGCACCCCGGTGAGCGCTGAAAACTTCATCCGGTGGAAAGGCTGCATTATCAATTCCATGCCCAAAAAAGCCTGAGCCGACTCGCCAAGGACAAGGCTTGAGTTCCTTGTCATGGCCCCCCATTCCCGCTCAAAGCGGGCAACGCGGAACAATACATTCCCGCCCAATCCTGTCGCGGCAAACTCGGGCATAAAGGTATACCCTATGGAAATATCATCCGGCCAGGCCAGTTGTCCGGCGTTGTTGACATCGGTGGTGGCCCACACAAAACCGTCCCAGCGCTTTCTGTGGCTAAAGGGAAAATACGTGTGCGGCTCACTGAAGGAAATGACTTGCCGGGGGTTTTCACGCCCGGGGCGGTTATCGTGCCAATTTTCCCAATCATCGCTTATAAACGTCCCCATCACCGAGCGGGGGATTCTCATTACCCTCCCGCTGACAGAAGCCGCATAGGACATGTGCCTTCCCAAATCCCCCTTCCAGTGGAGGTTAAGCACCCCCATATCAAGGGAGGTAAAGGTGTCGCCTGACCCTGGATGGTTTGCGCCTTCAAAACCCGGCGCGCTGGTATTGCCATGACGGTAGCCGCCGGCAATGGGAAAAACCCCTATGCCGAACCCTATATCGGAACCGAACCCCACTTCCCAGGAAAAATAGACATCGTTTCGGATTTGCTCGCCGGAATACGTGCCCCGCACCCAATCAAGGCCGTCTCTTGGCGGGTTTAATTCCCGCTGGAGCTGCTGGAGTATCCTGCGTTCCTCCAAAGTAAGGCTGCCGAAGCGCCTGTCCGCGTCGGCATTGAGGATTTCGGTGATAAAAGTAAGAACCTGCGACCTG
>Ga0209755_10001971_pt1 | contig 29595 bp, 18 predicted proteins | sample TergutCo191P1_FD_187301 | JGI IMG/M metagenome (GOLD analysis project Ga0209755, IMG submission 187301) | Cornitermes sp. P1 segment gut microbial communities from Petit-Saut dam, French Guiana - Co191P1 (SPAdes) (version 2) | ecosystem: Host-associated > Arthropoda: Insects > Digestive system...
CTGGCTGCCTCGGGTCTGGCTTGACGAGTTTTTCGGCATCGACAGGGTGGACGAGGAAACCGGCAGGGTGATCCGAAACCGGGGTTTCCGCGGTGTGTCCTTGGACGACGTTCATGCGATTCGCATCCATTCATATATGAGGGATCCGGGCGCGATGAAATGGTTTATCAGCACCTTTAAAAGGTACAACCGACCGATTTGGCTTACCGAGTTCTGTGCGTGGGAGGACGTCGAATCGCCCGAACAGCAGATGCAGTTCATGAGCGAGATGGTCGCATATCTGGAACAGGATCCCTGGATCGAAAGATACGCTTGGTTTATCCCCAAGGGCAGCGAGCACGAAAGCGTTCATCCCTTTAACAAACTTTTGACCCACGACGTTCCGCCGCGCTTGACCCCCTTGGGGGTGGTCTACGTCAACATGAGCGAGTTCGATTGCAGGTTTTTTATACCCACGACCGAGCTTCTTACGGCCTCGAACATCACGAGGTCGAACCTTTCGGAATACGTCGATTCCGAGTTTCTTAGGCCCGAAGGCCCGCACTGGCCGCGGGAACAGTACGGGTACACCCGCGGGGCGTCCGTGCATTTTCGCCCGGGCACCGACCCCGGGGGGGCCGTTCTGGACATGTTCAACTTTACCCGGCAGAACTGGATCGAATACCAGATCGAGGTGCCAGAGTCCAGGACTTTCACGCTTTACATGAGAAACATGGCCGAGTCGCCCACCGAGATGGCGATTTCCGTGAACGGGCAACTTGCCACCACGTTCACGTTCGACACGGCCGATGCATGGACGACCAGCTCCGTTCCGCTGGAACTGGAAGCCGGTCGGCAAACCATGCGCTTTAGAGTGAACGAAGGATACCTTGCCCTGAACTGGCTCAGGTTGGATTGATATATTGTGAACAAGAGTGCGAATGGGAGAGGGATTTTGGTGGTAAGAAATCGCGTTTTTTTCAAGTTCGCTGCAATCGCTCTGTCGGTTTTCATGCTGGCGGGAGCGATCGGCTCTTGCGATATAGGCACCGAAGTCGATCCCGATTCGCTTCCCAATCCAGGTGTGCCGGGAATTCCCGGCCAGGACTTTATAGTAATCGGCGATTTTTACGGCTTGAGCGGCAGCATAACCGGCGACGGTTTCTGGCATGCTGGCTATTGGAGCACGTTTAATTATGCCCCCCTGCTTCCGCGCCCGAACATTTGGTGGATGGGACGGGGTTCCCCCGGTTCTGGCGTTGGAAGGGAGGGGCAGGACTGGAACCTTTCGGGGTTTGACTACATCTCCTTCTACATGCGGGCGGACTTTGCCACCGGCCCGACCCCCGGGGCCAACAGCGCCCAAGGCGAAATATACAGGTTCTTTTTGGAAACCGGTTTCGCCGTCGCCGACAGGTTTTTTGTCAATGACAGTGACATTACCATTACCGACGGGTTTAACGGCAACTGGGTTCGGGTGGACATTCCCATTGAGGGCCTCAGAAACGCCGACGGGGAACCCCCGAATCTGGCCGTGATTACTGGGTGGAGAATTCACCGGGAAACGACCGTGCGTCCGGGCAGCGTTATCGGGGTGGGCAATATCGTCGCAAGAAAAGACGGCATCGCCATGCCCGGGCTCCCGCCGCCGCCGCCGCCCCCGCCGGCGCCGATAGTGCGACCGGATCCCTGGACGGGCGGCGCGCCTGGCTGGACGTGGCCGGGCGATCATCGAAAACGCGGCGTGGGCTTTAGCTTTAACCATGCCCTGCCCGCTGGCGGCGATCGCGCAACCATAACTCGGCAACAAATGGAACTGTTGCGCCCGCCTGCGGAGGCGAATGCGCCCGGCATACATTGGTTCTATAACTGGAGCCACAGCCTTACGGCGCATGTAAGCGAAGCGTCCCTGCAAAACGGCGTGGTGTTCGTTCCGCAATTATGGAACGCCAGTTGGAGTCCCGCCACCCTTTGCGCCAATGTCGCCGAATGGCGGGCGGCGGGCCATACCGTGGAATTCCTCATGACGTACAACGAGCCAATGCTTCCCGATCAGGCCCACATGACCCCGCAGGCCGCCGCCGCGGACTGGCGCAGACTGGTGCCTATCGCCCGCGAACTCGACCTGAAACTTGTCTCCCCCGCGATGACCTTTGGCACAATCCCTCGTTACGGGCATCCCCAGGACTGGCTAACCGCCTTTCTGGAACAGGACGGTGTTTACATCGAGGATATTCATGCCATACGCATCCATACATACATGTCGCACCTTTCGGCGGTTAAGTGGTATGTCGAACTGTTCAAACCTTGGGGACGGCCCATCTGGATAACCGAGTTCTCCGCCTGGTACTATGTGCCGAACAACCAGGCCGGGGGGGTGCAATGGCAGATGGACTTTATGAGCGAAGTGCTTGTCTATTTGGAGCTTAACCCGTGGGTGGAAAAATATTTCTGGTTCATCCCCCTGGGCGGTTATGCCGGCCCGATGAATCAAAACCATCCCTTTCACCATTTGCTTTACAACACGAACCCGCCCACTCTGACCCCCCTGGGGGTGGTGTACGTCAACATGCCCAACTTCGATAGAACCCAGTGGATTCCCGCGGGTCAGCGTATGATTGCCAGGGATATTACCAACGCCAACACCTCGACGGCGGTATTGACGCCCGGCGGGGCTGGTTCACCCGCGGTGCGGTTTCGGCCAAGCACGGACACCGCCGCGGACAGCGCGCCGATTGACATCCACCATTTTACAGGGGGCAGGTGGATAGAATTCCAGGTGGAAGTCCCGGCGGGTGGCAGTTCCACGCTTGGCATACGCAACATGGCGGCTTCGGCGGCGAGTATGGTCATATACGTCAACGGCGCGATTGCCCACACCGTTCCCGCGTCCGTCCTTACGACGAGCGCCGCATGGCGCACCACAAGTGTTCCCTTGGCATTAGGCCAAGGCAGACACACGATCCGGCTTAGGGTTCCCACTGGCAACGTGGCCCTAAACTGGCTGATTTTGGAATAAGTCCGCACATAGGCGGGTTTATGAATATTTTTTGGAGGTTTTTATGACGAGACTCAGACGGTTTAGTATTCCTGCGGTGTTGGCACTGTTGGGAATTTTTGCGCTTGCATTTACTGCGTGTCCTGGGGGAGACGATCCGCCGCCGCGGTTCACGGCAAGCATGGGCACTGTTACTGGGGAGGGTAGTATTACCATTGCCCCCTCAACTGCGGTGGTGGCGGGTACGACCATTACCCTTACCGCAACCCCCACACCTGACAGTGGTTATGCGTTCATTCGCTGGACGACTACCCCCGTGGTTCCCGGCTTGGATGTCTACGAGAACCCCACTACGTTTGATATGCCGGCGAACGACGTTGCGGTTGGTGCGGTGTTTGCTCTAGAGGGAGTTTACTCTGCGGTTATCAGGGGCACACCTGCGCCCACTGGCGGATCGTTTGCCATTTCTCCCGATCCCCATAACGAGATAGCGGCAGGTGCTCCGGTTACCCTTACGGCCACGACCTACGCAGGCTATTTGTTCCTCAACTGGACCATCTACCCCGAAATTACTGGTCTGAATGTCAACAACACCCCTCTTGTTTTTTACATGCCGCCGAACGATGTTACCGTAAACGCAGTTTTTGAGGCGGATGTGTGGGATCATGGCCCGCTGGTGATTTACAGGAATGGCCCGAGGCCTGGACTTCGTTTGGTGCCACTTTATGAAAACCCCTTCTGGCATACGACGGGTACCACGATGTGGGAGGCTGGAACCCCGATTGAGAACTGGGGTTCTGGGGTTGATATGCGCACCTTGGTTACTGGCCCTAATGGCAACACTAGGGCAATAAGGATTCCCAGACTGCATCCCACAGATGCCTATGACGGGTTTGGCCTTGCGCTTGCCGAAGGCGAGACCATTGATCTGACCAATGTCGTTGCGCTTTCTTTCTGGGCAAGGGTTTCCGAAGGTACTACCATTGGCCGGACGTTTGGTTTTGGGAATCCTGGAGAATATGCCGAGCCAACAGGATGGTTTGGCTCGCATAGGGGACCCCTCTTTACTGGCAACAATAACGATGGCGTTACAGGCATTACAGATGAATGGCAGCGCTTTATTGTGCCTTTCCCCCAAGGGCTGACGGCTCCCGAGGAAATAAACAGGGTGTTCACTTTTACGGGCCCCAACTGGGCTGGACGTTATCTGTACATCGCCGAAATGGAATTCCTTACGGAAGGCGTTGTTTTCGAGGGGCTAAGAGTACCCGCCGAATTGGATCCGAGGGTTTTAGGGGCAGAGGTGGATGTTTCGGAAATTTTCTCGGACAGCGTGATAGCGTGGGAACACAGATTGACTGTCAACAACTCGATCCAAAGGGTTTTCATGGGCAGGACTCCAGGTGATCTTCCCGGCAATCAGGTTCCTTTGTGGGGCTGGACGATGCCGGCGAATCACAACAGGTTTACGATAGCCGATGTCTATGTTGAGGATGGAGATCCCAATGCCGTAACCTATACTACCACGACAATTACTTCCAGTGGACCCGCCGTGGTCTACCTTACTTTGAGAAGCGGACAAGGCTTTGATACCAATGCGGTACGCATAGAGTTTGCCGAACTTGAGTACATCATGCTTAGCCATTTCGATGATATACCAGTGGGTGCCACTGTCGGCCCGCATGGAGCAGGACATGGGCTTGATACTACCTATGCCAATATAACGGGCCTGGGATATGTGGATGGTCAATACGCAATCTCTTACGCATTCGCTGGAGCGGGCATGGGATGGTGGAGTCAGGTTTCTAGGGTAGGCCAATCTTGGGATATATCCGATTTTGACTACATATCCTTTTGGATAAAGGATGATCCTAGACCTACGAACACCGCTTTCGAGCAGCATTTCAGGTTCCAGCTGTTCTCGGGTGCTCCCTATTACTTCATTCCAGCGAGTTTCTTTGAACTGGATTACGAAGGACAGGGCTGGATGGAAATAAGGCTCCCCTTGAGCGAGTTCCGTAGGACCGGCGGGGTGGCGGCCGAGCTTTTGAACACCGTCAACGTTACAGGCTGGAGACTTGTGATGTTGCCGTATCCGCAAAACCTTTGGTATCACCCAAGTACGCAGCAGACGATATACATCGCCAACATTCGCGCCATTAGGGGCGAACGGGGAGACGGATCTTTCACCATCAGTTTTGCAGGCCCCCAGAACCCGATTGGAGAGATCGCTGGCCCGATCGTCGGGGTGAACGCTGTAGGATACCTTGCGGTGGATCCCGCGGATATTCCCTCCCTAACGAACATTAGGTGGTACCGCGGCGGAATCCAGATTGGTACTGGGCCAAGTATCCCCTATGCAACCGCCCATGGCGGCCAAACGGGTCAACACCTCATAACGGTCAGGGCGGACAGAGGCGACAGGACGTACAGTCGTGTTGTCAGATTTACGGTGAATCCGCAATAACCAGGCGCACCCAGCGTCTAAAGTTTTTGGATGCTGGGTAATGCGGCAAACGTGCTCCTGTATCCTGCGGTCAATCTGCAGGATTACGGGGGCCAGAACACATAAGGAGAGATAAAGGGATGAAGAGTTTGCAAACGCTGAAAAGCAACGGGCGCATGGCTGGCGTTTTTACGCTGATGTTCGCCGCCTTTTTGCTGTTGTTTTTACCTGGATGCCAAGGTCCGCTTGGCCAACAGGACGAATCGGCGACGGGTACGGTTTCCTTGACGATTGGGTCGGGCTTTGGACGGGCGATTATGCCGGACTTTGGCTCGGATGGCTACACGCTGGAAAGCTTTAATGCTTTTAGCGCTGTCTTTACCCGTGGCACCCAGAGAATTTACGGTGTTGTTGACGGAACCACTATTACGGCTGTACTGTCTGCGGGGGGTGCCCCTTGGACCCTTACTGTAACCGCATACTTGGATGCCGACGATGATTATCCGGCGGCGCAAGCCATTCTGGGTGGTATCGTGGTGAACCCAGGGCCGAACAACGATTTAGGCCAGATCGTGCTTCGTCCGATTTTAGAGGGCGAAGGCGAAGGAACGTTTAGCTGGGAGATAGCCTTTCCTGCAAATGTCGTGTCCGGTGCGATCGTGATTACCGGTGGCGATGCCCCAATAACGGTGCCGCTTCCCGCTACACCTGTTAGCCCATGGGGGGACGAGCTTCCCTTGGATGTCGGCAGCTATTTCATGGTTGTAATGTTACGCAACGCCGAGGATTTGGTGGCGTCTGTTGCCATGGATCTGCATGTTTTCCAGAACATGGAAAGCCATTTTGACTTTGAGTTTGTGCCGGGGAACTTTTTTGTGCCGTCTGAGGTTTCTGGAACCTTGGCGGACTTCCTTATCCTTGACGGCTTCACTGCCATTTGGCAGGATCTGGAAATAGTGGAAGGCGGCAGGATTGGCGAAAACGCCGATGCCGTAGGCCCATTGAGCGTTCCCAACTGGATCAATGAGCCCAACTTCCCGCAATGGGTTGCAAGAGATGTCGATGGTACGCCTACGCTATCCCTGCGGGTTGGTGGAGGTGATGGCAATCACGGGTTGCGAATAGACACGGAAGGCTTCCTTGAGCCTGGCGATATCGTAGTCGTTACAGGAAGGGCTATTACCGATGTGCCTGGCTATGCCGGTGGCGACGGTAGGGCAATGCAAATAGTTACAACGGGAGCCTGGATTGGCGGTGCTCCGCAAGTTTCGTTTGCAAATGCTCCGGCTGAAGGATATTTCCCCTTTACGCTAACCGCGCAAGGCGACTGGCTGGCTGCGGCTATAGCACAAGACTCGACAATGTTGCGGGTACAGGTCGGAAACGATACCGAGACGGTAGACTATTTCTACATCGACAGCATCACGGTTACGCGGCAGGTGCAGTGGGCTCATGGCCCGCTGGTGATTTATAGGGGCGGGCCGAATCCGAATCTGGGACTCAGGCACGTAGGGCTTGCGGACGCACTGCACACCTTTATGGTTTGGCAGGCGGCAGCTGACACACGCTTTACCGAGATATGGGACGGCTGGGACGAAAATTTTGAAATGAACCACGATGTTGGCGCAAGTGGTTTGGACGGTCGCACCACGGCCATAAGATTTTCGAGGGGAACTTCGCCCGATGGCAGGCAGGGTTTCGGCCTTGCGCTTGCGGAAGGCGAGACGTTTGACATGGACGGCGTGGTCGCGCTTTCGTTCTGGGCAAGAGCCGCTGGCACTGTCAATGTCGGAATGTTTGGTTTTGGAGACCCGGTGGGGTATGACGTTGGTGGTTGGTTGGGTACGCATTCCGGCGTGGTATATTCGAATCACGCCAATAATGCCGTTGCCAATAGCTTCCCGCTTGGCCCGGAATGGCGGCGTTTCGTAATTCCCATCCCCGAAGGAATTACAAGCATGGATGCCATAAACAGGGTGTTCACTTTTAAATCCGCGACCGCTGGCTTTGAAGGTGCGGTTCCAGCCCTGTATCTTGACAACATAGAATTCCTCACGAGTGGCGTTACCTTGACTGGGCTGTTTGTGCCGGCTGCAGTCGCAGACCCATTTGAGGCGGGAGTGGATGTTGATTTCTCGGCTCGTTTTGCGGATGGAGCGATGTGGTGGGAATTCGACGTGGTGGGTATGGATGCGCCGGTCACCATTTCCATGCATCCTAATATTGCGAACCTTGCGCCCGTCTGGACGTTTGAGAACCCCCACAACAGATTCACTGTGGTCGAGGTAACCGGAGCAGATGCCAGCCTTGTTGATATTGTCGATGAAGGTAGAGGCGTCAATGCCAGTGCTGCCGCGGCGGATGTACAACTGATTTTGGAAAACGGGCTGGGTCAGCGAACCAATCCCGTAGCGATAACGTTTGTTGGGGAACTCGAGTACTTAGCTCTTGGTAACTTTTACGGTTTGACGGGTGCCATAGCTGGTAATGTTGCGCTAGGTTATTGGGCCTCTGCTTGGCGTGCAGGTTTTGAGGGAGAAGTGAATGGTCGCCATGCACTGTTTTTCATGAGGGCCGCTGGATTTTCTGGAGTTGGGAGAAATTATCAGGACTGGAATATCTCTGGTTTTGACTACATTTCCTTCTGGGTAAGGGATGGTGGCAATGCGCCTGTTCCCCCGAATCCGACTCCTCCTCATTACTCTGCTTATGGTCAAACATACAGGTTTTTCCTACAGGGGCCTGGGGCTGGTGCGGCATTTGAATTCGGTACTATTCCAGGATTTGAATTCACCATAGGTGCTGAACACGGAGACTGGACGGAAGTAAGAATACCATTAGTTCCGGAAAACTTTGTGAACGCTACTGGGGATCACCCAGATCTTACCAACATTAGGGGATGGAGATTCCATTTACCTAATCCCATTGGTGCGAATGCCGATTTGGGGACGACCACAAATCCTGCGATACTCATTGCTGATATTTTTGCCAGAAGGGGTGACATTGACGACAATGGATATTAAGGCTACACGGCGGCTTGAAACATCAGCCGCCATGTAATGTTCCAAAAAACCAACCCACAACGAACTCCATTGCGGGTTGGTTTTTCCATCCAGGTGCTTTTGGTCCTCTTGGGGTCGTGCCTCCTGCTGGTAACTATGTGTGGACCATTTACATCGACTCCGTAGTTGCATGGAGGCTGGCTAACAACGGCACCAGGTAACTCACCTTAGCAAAGCAAGTCAGACCGTAGTTAAAGGCTACTGCGGTCTGGCCGTTTTGGAAGCCTTGCCCCTTCTCCTAGGGCAAGGCTTCCGTTCGCGGCATCCCCGCTGCCTCAAAAAAAACTTAACCACGGAAATAAAATTTTGTTTAAACGTGCTGGCAGATTGCTGGCGACCGCACATTGCAAGCCGCCGTTGTCGGAATTATCGGGGTTGAAGATCGGCGATGGTCTCCATGTCCAGCCCGGTGATTTCGTGGATTAGCTCTATGGAAAGCCCCTTTGCCAATGCGTTTCGGGCGTTGTTTAGCGCAGCCTTTTGCGCGCCCTTTTCCAGAGCGAAGGCGATCTCGGCCCTGCGATCCATCTCGGCTATCTGGCGTCCCCAGTAGAGCTCCCGCGCATCGTCGTCATGCATCACGAAACTCTGCCTGTCTTCCGCAAACGCTATCGCTCCGTCCATCTTTCTGACCTCCTCGACAAGTTCCAGCGGACTTTCGGGATCAAGCCACGCCAGCCACCGATGCAGGGGGTTCCCCGCAAGATCCTTCTCCGCCAACTCCCTCCATTTTACCATATTTACGAAGTGAATTTCAATCGCACCCGTTAGTTCCAGCGCGGGATCCGACACCTCGCGTAGGCGAAACCGGGTGTGCGCGCCGCCGCCGCGTGGGAAATCATAGTTCACGATGTTTATGGCGATCGTGTCAGGTAGCTCGATGTAGTCGATCCCCTGCTTGAGCGTTTCGGCGTACAGCTTGCCCCAGTAGAACAGGAAGTCGTTGAGCGGGTTGAACCTTCGTGAAGGCTCGTTTTTTTTCTGTGTCTTCATGCCCTTATATATGGCGCGAATTTGCGTTTTGCTTTAGCCCGCGGGGGATTTTTGCCGCAAATTGATTTCCGTGAAAACTTAACCAAAAGGCATTGACTTTTTTCGACATTCTTGGCATAATCACGGTTATGCAGATTTCTTTGGTGAAGTGGCGGAAAACCTTCGAAATTATCCACTTGACAACCTTGGCCGTTTCTGTTAACACACACACACACACACACACACACACACACACACACACAGTATACTCACCTGAATCTCCTAAAAAAAATTTCTCCCAGTTTTACATCCACTGTCGCGGGTGGTTTGCTTGGTGTTGTTGGCGTGTGGTTTCTCTGGTGCAAAGCCGGCTTTCGGCATGTATATATCCACCAAAATACTGGGTAAAAGGAGTTTCCCATGAAAACCAATGCAATGAAAAAAAGAGCGATTTTCACCGTGTTGCTGGTACTTCTTGTGATGATTGTTTCCTGTACCACCCCGCTACGACCGCGGGATTACAGTCGGGTGTTTGAGCGTGCGTTTGCGCAGCTCAATATTGCGGAGCCGACTTTAAGGCAGGTGCAGCAACCTTTGGTCATGGCCCACTATATGCCATGGTTCCAGAGGTACGGGTTCCATTGGACTCAGGGTGGCGCAAGATTTGACCCCACCCACGTTTTCCCGGATGGTCGGGCTAACCTCGCCACCCACTACTATCCGCTTACCGGCAACTACTGCACCGCCGACCCCCTCGTGCTGGAATACCACCTTGCGCTAATGAAAATGGCCGGCATAGACGGCGTGCTGTTCGACTGGTACGGCATTACCGATGGCATAGACTACAGACACATCCATGAGTCTACCATTGCGATGATCGAGCTAATCAGACACCGGGGGATGCAGTACGCAATCGTTTACGAGGATCAGAGCATAAGGCACCTTATGGATTTTGGGGTTATCCCGCGGAACACCGGCCTTACCGTCGCAAGGGAAACTTTCGAGTGGATGGAAGAGAATTGGTTCAACGACGGGCACTATGTGCAGGTGGACGGCCGTCCGCTGGTGTTGTGCTTTGGCCCGCAGCATTTCTTTCAGGCGTCCGAGTGGGACTATATATGGTCGAACCTTCAGGCGAGACCGTTCTTCGTCGATCTGGATGCGCGCACCGCCTTCGCCGATGCGGCCATGCCTTGGAGTCCGATGCACCTGTCCGGGGGTGGTAGGCTATCCATTTCCGACCTGACAACGTACCTCAACAATTTCTACAATGGCCAACAGCACAGGCCCTTCTTGGTGGGGACGGTGTTTCCCGGCTTCCATGACATCTACGCCCAAGCTGGCCGGGTAAGCTACGGCTATCTGACCTATGCCGATGGCCTTACCCTGCAGTTCACCTGGGAAGCCGCCATGCGAGCAAGGTCCAACGTAATCCAGATACAGACTTGGAACGATCACGGCGAGGGAACGGTTATCGAGCCGACCATCGAGCGTGGCTACCGGTCTCTGGAGTTCTTTCAGGACAGACGCAGGGAGTTCGAGCCTAACTTTCCCTTTACCCACATGGATCTGCGCGCTCCCATAGAATTGTACAGAATAATGATCGACCCGGAAACGACGGACGAGCGCAGGGCGCAGGTCACGGCAATCTACGACCTTATCTTTGCCGGCGATGCGGTTGGATTCAGGCAGGCGATGCAGGATGCGAACATTCACTTTGATATGGAAGTAAGGCCGATCCTGTTTACCCCGACCGAGGGCCCCGGCCCCGTGGTGCAGATATTCGACCCGGATGGGCGCAGGAACCTTGCCCTTGGTAGGCCTGCGGTGGCCTCCAGCCATATCGACATCCATGCCTCCCCGCGTGCCACCGATGGCGATATTTCCAGTTACTGGGAGGCCATGGCCGGGCAGTGGCCCTCGACTCTTAGGGTTGAGCTTGCCGAGCAGAGCAACATCGATACCATTGTGATAAGGCTGAACCCCCACCGAATGTGGTCGCGACGCGTCCAGCACATAGAGGTAAGAACCGGCAACGATGGCCAGAACTGGACCACCGCGGTTGCGGAAACCGGCTTTATCTTTGATCCGGTAGAAAACGGCAATACGGTTGTCATTCCGCTGAGCGCGAATGCCCGTTTCGTGCAGTTGGTATTTACGGGGAACTCGGGCGCCACAGGCGGCCAGGTCGCGGAAATCGAGATTTACGGCAACTAGGAAAGCTGGGGAAATGGGGGCTGGTGATGAGGCGAACTGGGGTTGCGGAAAAGGTCATTTTCTCGTTGGGTGCCTTTTTGCTGTCGATCTTGTTGTTTGTGGGTTGCCAGCCATTTGATGAGGAGATCGAGTACACGTTCGATGAAGATGAGTGGCTTTTCGATGAAGAGGAATGGCTGTACGGCGGCGGTCGTGAATGGCCATTTGGCTACAAAACCACGGTGTCGCGCCACGGGGGGCCTTTGATCCTTGCCCATTGGATGCCTTGGTATCAGGGGCCCAGGGTTCAGAGCGAGGTAGCCAATTTGCACGCCTACGGTGCTCCCAGCGGTGCCGGCGTTTCTGGGCATTGGGGCGGTTGGGGACGATATAACCCGACCTTATACGATGAGCGTGGCAGGTCGCGGATTGCCGCCAGACAGTATCCGCTTACTGGCCCGTATCATTCCGGCAATGTCGCATTGTTGGAGTATCAGGCCAGCCTTATGATAATCGCCGGCATAGACGGGGTAATAATCGACTGGTACGGTGTTCACAGGGTTTTGGATTTCGGTTTTAACCACGACAACACCGTTGAACTGGTCAATGTGTTTAACCGCGCCAATCTGAACTTCCTGATCATGTACGAGGACAACACCCTTAACATGATGGAAGGACATTTTGACTCCGTGAATAACCCTGCGCCGATTACCCAGCAAAGCCGCGAGATTGGCAGAATGTCCTTTGACTGGGCGCAGGAAAACTGGTTCAACAACCCGCTCTACGTCAGGTTTGAGGGCCGGCCTGTGGTTCTATGTTTTGGCCCCCAGCATTTTAGGGGAACAAGGGCGAACTGGAATTTTCTATTTGACAATGTCTTTCCCAGGCCCTTCTTCGGCGACATCGACAACAGATACCCTTGGGCGGATACCTCCTTCAACTGGCCGCCCATGCACCTTTCGCAGATGATCGGGGGCAGGCGCACGCTTACCGAGGAGCGGCTGATAGAGTACTTGCAGAACTTCTACGGAGATGTGCAGAGTACCAGACCATTTCGCATAGCCACCGTGTTCAGCGCCTTTGACGATTCATATGCGGTCAGTTTGGGGTACTTGGCCTACAACTATGGCGAGACCTTCAGGCTTACATGGGACATGGCGATGGAGTTTGAACCCCACATCATACAGATAGCCACTTGGAACGACTATGGCGAGGGGACGATCATCGAGCCGACCATTGAACGCGGCTACAACGAGCTTGAATTCATACAGGACAGGGTGAGGGAATGGGATTCCAACTTCCCCTTTACCCATGAAGACCTGCGCTGGCCGCTGGAGTTTTACCGATTGCGCTTTACGCAATCCGCCACCCCTGCGCAAGAAGCTGCGATAAATGATGCAACAGATGCCCTTTTCCGAAGGGATGCCGAAGCCTTTCGCGCCGCGGCCGAGAGAACCGGCCTTACGGTGGACGTGAACGATTTAAGACCAATACTGCGTGGCAGACAAACAAGAAACATTAACGGAGGAAGCGAATGAGGAAAGTTGCAAAGTTACTTGCGGTGTTGTTGCCCCTGACAATCGTGTTTGCGGGCTGTCAAACGGCCAGAGTGGGGCCCGCGGTGGGGGATATCGAGGAGGCCCCTTGGGGCACTGATGGCTGGGTTACGGTTTTCAGTGCGATCACCGACATGGATGGCACGTTCCATTTTCATGCCGGTGGCGACGGCCCCGCCTTTCTTGAAATCCAGAGGATATTCGTAAACAATTCCGCGGTCGAGGAAGGCGCTACAGTCCTTTTTGACTTTACCGCCAGCCCGACGAACCTGGGCCCTGGTACCGAACATTTCATGTGGGTAAACCCCGACTTGATGGGCAACATTGCGGATGGCGAAACCGAGGACGGCAGGTTCGTGCTTGTAAGCAATGGCAACGATTACCGCTACGGTGGCGGTTTTGGTAGCCTTCTGCTTGCCGGGTATGCCTATATGGGCTTTGTGATTAGGACGGACAACGGCGGCAATGCCCGGTTCGCATTTGGCGGGTACCCGAATCATGTCGTGGTTTCGTTTCGCGAATTGATGGAGTAAAGGGATTTGCATGGCGGCCGTTGGCTTGACTGTGTGAACATAGAAACAGTTTTTGGAGGAAGAAAGATGATGAAGAAGATTGCAAAGGTGCTTGCGGTTCTATTGCCATTGGCAGTAGTGTTTACAGGTTGTCAGAATGGCACGACAGACAACAATGGTGGTACCACTGACGGTGACCCGTGGCATACCACAGGGGAATGGACTACGGTTATCACTCCGATTGACGATGCAGACGGTTCGCTCCACTTCCATGTTGGCGGCGGCGGTGCTGGTTTTCTCGAGATACAGAGAATTTTCTTGAATACCAGCCCATCTGAGACGGGTGCCACAGTCATTTTTGACGGCACTGCTAATCCGACAAATTTAGGTAATGACAGTGAGCATTTTTGGTGGGTAAATCCTGACTTCACCAATAATATTGAAAATGCTGGGACGGCAAACGGCAGGCTTGTACTTGAGAGCGATGGTGATAACTATGTTTATGGTGGGGGATTTGGAAGCCCTCTGCTTAATGGTAATACCCATATAGGCTTTGTTGCCAGATCAACAGATGTCGGTAATACCCGGTTTACGTTTGGTCCGGCGGGCCCAGGTGTCACTGAAGTTAGATTTGACACCCTGAGATAAGTGTCAGTTTATCCCAGCTATCACGGCTGGGATAAATTGCCTGAAGGCAAACCATCCTCACAAAACATAAGGAGAAATATGGCATTATGAAAAACCGTATCACAGCGGCCTTGGCCCTATTGTTGGCGTTGCCTGTTGCGGCCTTTGCCACTGACGTAGCGACTGTTGGTGGCGCAAGGTTTGACATCGTGTCGCGAACCTCGTTTGGCATTGACCTTGACAATCCCTACCGATTCGGACTTTCCAACGAATTAACCCAGTTTGATCTTGTCTTTGGCCTTGCGCCTTGGCAGGAACTCAGCAATCGGCCTACCACGACCCAGCCGGTGGGTTTTATCCAGCTTACTTTGTTCCACTTGAATTTGCTGTGGTCAAACCCCGACAGACATGCACCTTCAACCCCTCCCACCCCGCCGCCCCAGCCGGGTGGCTCGGATGGGCCTGGATACAATCCTCCTGGGCCTGTGTGGGCAAACCGGTTTCAGACTGGCTCGTTTATTGCTGGTATTGCATGGGGGTCATCGGTATTGCAGTTGAACGCTGGAGGGAATGAACCGTTTTTTGCGCCTTGGAACAGGGGCATGGAATTCTTCAACGATCGTTTCATAGTGTCTTGGGCCTACGTGGATTCCATGGTAGATGTGAGACGCGTCCATTCGATAACCGGCATACCGGTTATAACCAGACGTGGCGAGGAAAACCTGCACGGTGATGGCCAGACCGGCGTGCATCAGTCGTTTCATCTGTTTGACTTTCACTACCATGCACACATCGGCGACCGGTTCGCCATGGACCTTGGCCCCGAAGTCCAGATGGTTGCGCTTATGCACAACGCCGAAACCTTCGGGCTTAACTTCAAACTAGGCACGCAGTTTCCGTTCTGGGATAGCCGCATTTCCAGCGACAACATGAACGGTCTTGCATTTGGTCTCGACTCGATGTTTAACCCCAGTTTTCTGCCTGGTCTGCGGGCCTTTGCTTCGGTGGCAGGTACAACTAACTGGGGGTATATCCCGGCTCAACGCTTTGACGTGTTGTACGGCGGCACCCGCATTGGCTATACTATCCAACTGCATGAGGAAATCAGCGTGGAACCTTGGGCGGGGTTTGACATTGGTTCGCATATCAGCAGGGACGGTAACATAACATTGGCTGGCTACGAATTTTCGATAGGCGCGACCATGCGCTGGCCTGGGCAAGGTGGCTGGCTTACGGACTACTTCCTGAATTCCGATGGCAGGGTTTTTCCCGGTATGTCTTTTGGTTACATAATCTATGATGACAGGGGAGCAAGGAATTCTGGGTTGGTACACTCGCTAAGGTTTACGCTCCATGAGCCCAGGGGGGATGCGGGCATCTTTTACGGCTTAGGCTCCCAGATTGTTATCGATATAGTTGACATAACTGGAGCTACTACCATTCCGCATCCAGTAGGGGGAGTTCCTATACCTGGTGGGCTGGGCGGCTTTTGCGTATTGGTTACCGCGTATTTTGACTGGGAGTTTACCAATGTAGGCAGAATACCTGGAACCCTGCGCCCTTGGACTATTCTGTTCTATGACAACATTCCGCATCCAGATCCAGCACAAAATGGTCGCATCAACGACTTAAAATTTGACATTGGCCTTAACATTGAAAATGCGATTCCCAACACCACTTTTGGTATCGTGTGGAATACTGGCAGCTTGCTTCAATACAATCTTCGGGACCCCGTGCACCTGATTCGACCAACTGACAATCCTGGCAGAATGGGCTTTCTGCGCTTGATTGCGGAAATACGCTTGTAAAGGAGAAAACAATGAAAAAGATACTAGCAATAGCACTGACAGTGCTTGCGGTAACATCGCTTACGGTGACGTTGATGTCATGCGCCGATCCCGACGACAGAACCGTCGTGCGCCTTGGCATCTGGCCAGAGGATACCTTGCCACATGAGATTGCCATGCATCAGGAATTCGTTAGAATCTTTAACGAAAGGTTTCCCCATATACGGCTTCAACCCGCATCGTATCGGTACGCGGTGGATACCTTTGTCCCCATGGCCGAGGCGGGCTTGATTCCCACGATCTTTGAAACGTGGTTTACCGAACCGAGCAAACTTATCCCAGGCGGTTTTGTCAGGGATATTACCGATGAGCTTGATGCGCTGGGTTGGACGGACAAAATGAACGAGTCCGTAAGAAACCTGCTGTCAAGGGATGGCAGAATCTACGGTGTTCCCCGCGACGCTTACGCCCTTGGTTTAATGCTGAACATGGAACTGTTCCGCGCCGCAGACTTGGTTGACGATGATGGGCTCCCGCTGTATCCGAGGACTTGGGCGGAACTTGCCACCACTGCGCGCACCATTCGCGAAAGAACTGGCAGGGCTGGTTTCGTGCTTTTGGCGATGGACAATGCTGGGGGCTGGCATTTTACGAATATCGCTTGGGGTTTTGGCGCCGAGTTCATGGTGGAACGGGATGGCAGGTGGATCGCCCAGATCAATACTCCCGAGGTTATCGCTGCGATGGAGTTTGTAAGATCGCTGCGATGGGAATATGACGTGCTTACCGCAAGCCCTACAACCGAAACGTGGGGTTCTGGTTTTCAGGCCATAGGTACGGGCTTGGCGGCAATGTACATCGCCGCGCAGGATGCAGTAAACCAGCCGACGATGGTGAACGGATTGCCTGTGGGCGATCTTGCTCTGGTTCCGATGCCCGCGGGCCCGCGGGGTCAGTATTCCCTGATGGGCGGTACTCCCTATATGTTTGCGCGGGACGCTACCTCCGAACAAGTTACCTATGCATTGCGATATCTGGAAATCATGGGCCGCGCCCCGGTTGTTACCGAGGACTCTATTGCGGGCCTAATGGCCGATGCGCGGATGCGGCGAGACAGCGGTGTGCCCGTTATTCCCACCTTCCCAGCGTGGACGGATCCCGATTTTCTTAGGGCGCAACAGGAAGCCATTGACGCGTATCTCAACGTTGACATGAGGCTGTTCAACGCCTACTTCGAGATGATCTCGCAAGGCACGAACCTTCGGGCCGAGGAGCCAATGCTTCCGCAAGACCTTTACGCCGAGTTGACCAATGTTTTGCAGGCTGTGCTTACCAACCCCAACGCCAACATACCGGCGCTTCTTGGTACGGCACAGGTGAATTTTCAGCGGATGCTGGATGCGCAGGTGAATTGAAGGCAAAATGATAATGACTAAGCGGGCCTTTGGGCTGACTCCTCAGGTAAGAAAACATCTTTCCGGCTGGTTCATAATGGTGCCGCCGTTAATACTGTTTGCGTTTTTTGTCTGGGTTCCCCTGTTCGAAAGTGTCCGCTTGTCCCTGTTCAGTGCGCAGGGTGTGCGTCTTATAGAATTTGTCGGGTTGCAAAACTACCGCGATGTGTTTCAGCACCCCGATTTTTTGCCCGCCCTGCGAAACACTTTTAGTTACACGTTCTGGTCTTTGGCGATAGGGTTTTTGCTTCCAATAGTGTTGGCAATAATCATCAACGAGATTCGGGTTGGCAAGTCTTTTTTTAAGACAGCCGTATACATTCCCGCCGTGGTTCCGGGCATGGCGATGGTCATGCTCTGGGGTTTCATCTTTATGCCCGGCCAAACCGGAATTCTCAATATCATGCTGAGTTGGGTGGGTGTGGCCCCGCAACCTTGGCTTACCAATCCCCAGTGGACGATCCCCCTGATTGTCGTCGCAATGACTTGGAAAGGGGCCGGGGCCACTACTTTGTTATATATCGCTGGCTTGCAGGGTGTCGATTCCGAGTTGTACGAGGCCGCGATGATTGACGGTGCAGGGCTCTTTAAGCGACTGCGGTATGTCACCATTCCTGGTATTTACAATCTTGCGCGCACCTTGCTTATCCTACAGATAATCGCCGTTTTCCAGATACTCTACGAGCCTTTGGTTATGACGAACGGCGGGCCTAACAACGCTTCCATATCGTTGATGCAATTGGTGTTCAGGTTCGCATTCGAAAGATTCGATTACCCTCGCGCTGCGGCGGTGTCGGTTATCATCAGTTTGATTCTGGTTGTCCTTACCGTGGTGTATTTCAAGGTCAATAAAAGGCAGGAGTCGTAGATATGGGCAAACAAGCTAACACTGGAATAATCCGCGACCTCGATCTTAAACGTTGGCCCGTGCGTATTTTATATGCGATGCTCATTGTCACGGCTATCTTGGTCGCCTTTGCCGGGGCCGCCCCCCTTGTCTGGCTGATACTTTCCGGGTTCAAGGATATTCGGGAATTCGTGTTGGAACCGACTATACTTCCGCAGGCGTTTGATTTTGACAGATATGTTACGACTTGGAACAACTTGCGCTTTGTCAGGTTCTATCGCAATTCCCTTATATCCGTCGCAGGAAGCGTGCTTTCTGCGGTGTTTTTCAACGGGCTTTTGGGGTATGTGCTTTCCAAAATCAAGCCTGCGGGTTCGAAGATAGTGTATGCGATGGTTATCTGGAGTTTGCTGATTCCTGCGACTACGAGCATTGTTCCGCTGTTTATCAACATTACAAGGATAGGGCTTACTGGTTCCTTCCTTCCCCTGTGGCTCAGTATTGGGGCGAATGCCTTTTTTGTGGTGTTGTTCAAGAATTTTTTCGACGAACTTCCCCAGTCCTTAATCGAGGCGGCGAAGATAGACGGCGCAAAGGACTTTACGATTTTTACGAAAATCGCCGTTCCACTAAGCCAAGCGATAATAATGGTTATCGTCCTGTACTCGATAAACGCCGCATGGTCGGATTTTCTGTTGCCTTTCCTTGTGCTTAACGGCACTGGTCTTGAAACGGTAATGGTAAGGCTGTTCCAGTTTCGGGTAACCAGGGCAAATGACGTTGACATTATACGGGCGATTGTGTTTGCGGTTATCCCGCCACTCGTGCTGTTTTTCATTTTCCAAAAATATATAACACAAATTTCGTTGCGTGCCGGCATCAAAGGATAGGGGTTTTTTGTATGACTAAAACTGCGGATGTGTATCTCCTGTGCGATCCTTGGCGGATTATCGAGGAAACTTGGAGCAAAGAGCGGAACCTTGTTTCTGAGTCGGTGTTTTCCCTTGGGAATGAGTATATGGGAGTCCGGGGCTATGCCGAGGAAGGGTGTTCGGCGGAATCCTTGCGGGGGACATATTTCAACGGCATCTATGAAGAGGTTGACCTTGAAAAGAGCTACAAGGGTATTGTTACCAAAACGCACTTCATGGTAAACGCCGTTGACTGGCTGTCTACGGAAATCCGCTGTGGTGACGAGGTTCTCGACATTGCCTCCGCATCCTGTGACATTCGCAACTTCCGGCGGGTGCTGGATATGCGGGAGGGTACACTGCTCCGTAGTTTTGACTGGCACACCCAAAGCGGTTCCGTGGTTCGTCTTGAGTTTACCCGTTTTCTGGGCATGGAAATGGAAGACCTTCTTCCTGGGTTGGATGCGTCCGTAAAGGCGGGGATTGGTTTCCAGAAAATTTCCTTTTCTGTTTCTGGTGCCGCTTCTAGTAGAAACGTTGACATTAGTGTTGTTATTGCCAACGATTTTAACACGGGGCATGGCTGGGACAAAAGAAATTACTGGGAGCTGGAACAACGGGAATGGTTCAACAAGGCCGCAGCGATACAGGCCCGTACAAAACGTACCGAGCAGCAGGTTTTTTCGGGTTTTGCTTGGAACGCAAGCAAGGGTGCGCAGTGGGACAAACGGGAAGGGGAAAAATCCGTAGGCTTTGTGATTACCTTTTCGCTGGAAAATGGCGGCGAAGGCTGGATCACGAAAAGCGTTTTTAACAATGCGGTAAAGGAACGCGGTGTCACCGCAGGGCCAGTCTGGGTGCAGGGGGTAACGGCGCTTACCGGTGGCCTGCCTGCGTTTGACGTAGCACTGGAGCGACAGCGCAAATACTGGGCCGCCTTTTGGGAAAAAACCGACATCCGCATCGAAGGCGATCCACTGAACCAGCAAGGAATTCGCTTCTGCATTTTCCAGATGCATCAAACCTATCACGGCTATGATCCCTCCAACAACATTGGCGCAAAGGGGCTCACTGGCGAGGGCTACAATGGCCACACTTTCTGGGATACCGAAACCTACTGCCTTCCCTTTTATATTTTCTCAAACCCGTTGGCTGCGCGGAATCTGCTGGAGTACCGGTACGCAACGCTGGACGCAGCAAAGGAGCGGGCCATACAGCTTGACTGCCGCGGTGCCTGTTACCCGGTGGCAACGCTTAACGGCGAGGAGGGCTGCAACCTTTGGCAACACGCCAGTCTGCAGTTCCAGCCCAGCACAGGAGTCGCCTACGGCATCGCCCACTATGTCAGGGTGAGTGGCGACACGGAATTCCTGTACGGTCACGGTGTCGAGATGCTGGTGGAGATCAGCCGCTTCCTAGAGTCCCGCGGTTCATGGAACACCGCGAGGACGAGTTTTGGTTTTTATGCGGTGATGGGCCCGGATGAATTCCACATGATGGTCAACCATAATTGCTACACGAATTATCTTGCAAAAAAGACTTTCGAGTTCACCGAAAAGACCTTGGGCGAAATTGAAAAGGACATGCCGGAAAGGTACGCCGCTCTTTGCGAAAAGACAGGGCTTTCAGAATCGGAACGAGAAAATTTTGCGCAGTGTGCGGAAAAAATGATCATCCTGTATGACGAAGACACGAAACTTTTTGAACAGCACGAGGGTTACTTTTCTCTTCCGCGCATAGACATTTCAAAAATCCCCGTTACCGATTTTCCGCTTTACCATAACTGGTCGTATGACCGCATCTACCGTACCGACATGATCAAACAGCCCGATGTTTTGATGTTCATGTTCTTGTACAATCAGGATTTTACGCTGAAAGACAAACGGGAAAACTATGATTTCTACGAACCCAAGACCATCCATGAATCTTCCCTTTCACCTTCGATACACTCGATATTTGCGGCTGAACTGGGGAAAGCCGCAGATGCGTTCCGCTTCTTTGGTTTTGCGACGCGAATGGACTTGGACAACTACAACCGCAACACCTCCGAAGGGTTGCATACCACGAGCATTGCCGCCGCATGGATGAACATCGTTTACGGTTTTGGCGGTCTGCGCAGCGATGGCGAGGAACTTGTCCTTAACCCTAGTCTGCCCGAACAGTGGAAGGAATACGAGTTCAGGATTTTCTATCGGAATGCGTTTATCCGGGTAAAGGTTTCGGCTGGGGAAGTCGAGATGGGGTTGCTCCTGTCGTCCGCTGGGAATCGGCAGGGTGAAAAAATACCTGTCAAGATTTACGGCAAGTTGCACCAGCTTGACTCCGCGGGGTTGAAGATTCCACTGGAGCGTTACGAGGAAACTCATGTACCGCCTGAATGACTGGGACATTATAGATGACGGGCAAAGCGCGGAGGATGTTCTGCAAAACGGCAACCGGCTTCTTACGGGAAACGGTTACCTTGGACGGCGAGGGGTAGTTGACGAGGCAGAGGCGGCGGATATGCCCGCCACGATACTTTCGGGGCTTTATGACCGGCAGGGGGACAAGTGGCGCGAACCAGTGAACGCCCCCGACCCACTTTACGTTCTTGTGACCGCGGGGGGGCTGCCGCTTAGGGCCGGTGATGAGCACACCAAATCCCACGAACAAGCTTTGGATTTTCGCCACGGAATTTATTCCCGCGACACGACTTGGCAGATTCCCCCAGGGCTTTCTGGTTCATCTGGCGGAATGCTTACGGTTAAGGCGGAACGGTTTTCCCACATGGAAGATGTGCATCTGCTGTGTATGCGTTATACGCTATGTGCGGATATTCCGTGTAAAATCACCATCAAACAGGGGATAAATTCTGCCGTCAAGGATTTGAACGGCCCCCACCTTGGGAATTTTAAGGCGGTAAAGTCGGCGCGGGATATTCTGGGGCTTTCCTGCATGACATTGGAACAGAACATTCCACTGGTTGTTTTTTCGGCTTTTGTTTTGTCCGATTCCATTGGGGGCAATGTGGTAACTCGGCCCGAAACGTCCGACGAGAGCGAGGGAATCTTTTCCCGCCACGCCGTGGAACTGGATGGGATTAGCCCTGTTGAGTTTTTTGTGTACGGGGCAATTTTTACGGGTCTTGATACCAAGCAGGGCAATGCGGGCAATCCCGTTCAGGCGGCTGAAGCCTTGGTGTTGAAAGCGTCCGGCGAAGGCTGGGGCGAGTTGCTTCGGCGGCATAAGTCCTGCTGGGATCGGATTTGGCGCACTGGGGATGTTATTGTCGAAGGGGACGAATACGCTCAACGTTGCCTTCGTTACAGTTTGTACCATCTTTGGATTATAGCCCCGCGGCACAGCTTATCAAACGGGAAAGCCCTTTCGATACCAGCGCGGGGGCTTTCTGGGCAGACCTACAAGGGGGCGATTTTCTGGGACACGGAAATGTTCATTTCCCCCTATTTCCTTACCGTCAAACCTGAGCTTGCCGCCCAGTTCATTCGCTACCGGATACAGACCTTGCCAGGGGCGAAACGAAAAGCCGCCGAGTACGGATACCGCGGGGCGTTTTTCGCATGGGAAAGCCAGGAAACCGGGGACGATGCCTGTACCGAGTTTAACGTTACGGACGTGTTCACCGGTCGCCCCGTGCGGACTTACTTTCGTGACAAGCAGATTCACATTAGCGCGGACATCGTTTATGCGATAAAAAAATATGTCAATCACACTGGGGATTTTTCCATTCTTACCGAAGGGGCCATGGAACTTATTCTGGAGTCGGCCCGCTTCTTTTTGTCTTACCTGTACTATTCCCCGGTGCGTAAACGCTATGAAGTGCTGGACGTGGTTGGCCCAGATGAATACCACGAGCGGGTAAACAACAATGCGTTTACCAACAAAATGATCTTGGACGTTTTCGAAACGACCTGCGGCTATATCGAAGCGTTGCGCAAAAACAATCCCGAGTTTATCGAGTGCTTGCTTGACCGCGTCGGTTTTACCGCGGATCTCGAATTCATGGAAACCGTTATACCTAAGTTTTACATGCCACAACCGAACGAACAGGGCATAATCGAACAGTTCGACGGCTACTTTAAGCTGGAGGACTGCTCGCTGGATGCCGTAAGGGCGCGGTTAAAAGACAAGCGGGAATACTGGGGCACGGGAAACGGTGTCGCTTTCACGACGCAAATCATCAAACAGGCGGACGTGGTAACAATGCTGACACTTTTTGACAAGGACTATTCCGCGGAAGTAAAAAAGGCCAACTTTGACTATTACGAACCGCGAACCGAGCACGGTTCCAGTCTTTCCTCCAGCATGTACGCCTTGCTTGCCTGCGAGACTGGCGGCAGCGATTGGGCGTATCCCTTTTTCGTCAAAACCGCGGAGGTTGATGTTACCGGCAAATCGAAACAGTTCGCCGGTCTTGTGTACATCGGCGGAACCCACCCTGCGGCCAACGGCGGCGCATGGCTCACGGCAATTCAAGGTTTTTGCGGGTTCTCCGTCGAAAATGGCGAAATTAAAATCGTCCCCCGGCTTCCCCCGTCGTGGGAAAGAGTGAAATTCACCGTGCTGTTGCGCGGAACCGAATACAAGATAACCGTTAAAAAAGACGGCTGGGATATTTCCACCGACAAACGCGATTGCAAGGAGTAATACGACTATGCGGGAAACGGCAGGGTTTGTTCAGAAAAAGCATCTTTTCGGCCTTGATGATGCGGACATTAAAGGCGCGCTCTTCGATCTTGACGGCGTACTGGTTGACACGGCAAAGTATCACTATCTGGCTTGGCGGCGTCTTGCCAAGGAACTTGGTTTCGATTTCACCGAAGCGGACAACGAGCGGCTGAAAGGGGTGAGCCGCATCCGTTCCCTGGAAATCCTTTTGGAGACGGGCGGTATCACGCTGGCGGAGGACGAAAAGGAACATGCCGCGACCCGCAAAAACACTTGGTACGTGGAGTACCTTTCCACGCTGGACGAAACCGCCCTGCTAGCGGGAACAAAAGATTACCTGTTGCGATTGCGGGAAAACGATATCCGCATTGCTTTGGGATCGGCGAGTAAAAATGCCCCGCTTATTCTGGAGCGGCTGAACATCGCCGCCCTGTTTGATGCGGTAATTGACGGCAACTCCGTGTCAAAGGCGAAGCCCGACCCCGAGGTCTTTCTGAAAGGGGCCCAAACCATTGGCCTGCCCCCTGTGCACTGTGTGGTCTTTGAGGACGCGCTGGCAGGTATCGAGGCCGCAAAAGCTGGCGGAATGCGAGTCATAGCCGTCGGCGACCAGGAACTTCTTCCTGGCGCAGATCGTTACATTGCGTCTCTGGCGGACATGTTGGTGTGAAAATAGCCGGCCGCTGGAACGGTGGCTATTCCGCAAATACTATAGCCCCTTCATAGCCCAGTGCGACCAGTCTGTCCAGCGTGGATTGGACTTCCGTGCCGCGTATCCCCGCAAGCACCACGCGGAAGAACTCTCCGCTCCGTTCGTAGCTTGGCTCAAAATCGGCGGCCCTAAGTCTTACGAAGGTATCGACTGCGTTCCGGGCAACCCTGAAAGAACCCACCTGCACCCTGTATGTGCTGTTCGGATCCGCCATTATTGTTGGCGGGGCTGGAGCCACAGGCGTTTCAACTGGTGGCGGCAGGTATAAGATCTGCTGGGGCGGCCATGGTGCAGGCTCGGCTTGCGGAACCAATGCCACTGGATCCGCGGGTGTTGCTTGCTGTTGTGTTGGTGTTACATATACGGGGGAATCCCACCATGTGTCCTCGTGTCTTACCACCGTTTGCGGTACGGGCCAAACGGTTTCCTCTGCCACATGGGGTTCTGGCTGTGGCTCTGGCAAAACCTGTACAACCCTGGGTGTGGTTTGCGGTACAGTCGGTACGACTTCCACGATCGGTGGCTGGGAAGGATCGTGCGGTTTATGGAAGATGTTTATCGTTAGCGGCACATTGGGGGATACTTCCAAAGGAATCGTGGTCGTTCCCGCTGGAACCAGCGTTTGCTGTTGTGCGGGCGCTTGCTGTTCAACCTGAACCTGCGGCTGTGCAATCACCTGTGGTGGCTGTTGTTGAACCTGCACCTGCCGTTGCTGAGGCTGCGCAACAACTTGTGGTGGTTGAATCTGAACTTGCGGTTGCGGCGGTGCGATGGTTGCGGCCTGTTGAGGGATCGTTTCTATTATTACTGGCGCGGTACCGGTAACAACCATGCCCAAATGCTCGGCAGCCGCTTGTGAGACATCGATTATCCGCCCTTCAACAAAAGGCCCCCGGTCATTCACTCTGACCGAAACCTGACGGTTGTTGTTCCTGTTGGTAACGATCAAAAACGTTCCGAAAGGCAAGGTGGGATGGGCCGCGGTGAAAAGGGTGGAATTAAAGATCTCCCCCGAGGCAGTCGTTCTGCCGTCAAATTGGGCCCCGTACCAGGAAGCAATACCCTCTTGCCTGAAAACAGCCTCTCCGGTCGAACCCGTAACCTGCTGAGCTGCCGCATCCTGTGAAAGAAACAGGGTGGCAATACAGCATGCAAATACAGAAATACCTATACGTCTCATACCCGTATTATCGGCACATTTTGGGGCTTAATTCACAGGACGGCAAGGTTTGTTTTGATTTTCGCTGGTATCTTAATGTAGTCCAATCGCTTTTTTGAGACAAATTCCGAGTTTCAAAGCAAAATTTCCTGTTGCAAAACACCCCTAAGTGCTGTATGATGGTGGAATCATGTACGTAACGGAGGAAAACATGAAAAAACTGAGAGTATTTCTTTTGGGATTGCTTGCGGCAAGCTTCATCTTTGTCGCATGTCCTGGGGATCGGGATGATGCGCCGCTAATCGGTATTGCCATGCCAGAAACCCATGTCGAGCGGTGGATCGGTGACGGCAACAGGCTCAGGGATGAGGCTGTCGGACGCGGTTTCCGTGCGGAGGTCATGTGGGCCGATGCGAATCAAGCCGTGCAGAATACCCACATCCACAGCTTCATCGCTCAGGGTGCAAGTCTGCTCATAGTGGGCAGCATCAATGAGGGTGTCGGTGCGGCTGTTGCCGAGGCCAGGTTGGAAGGGATTCCGGTTATCGCATACGACCGGATTATTTTTGGCTCCGGGGATTATGACTACTTCATCACCTTCAACAACTTCGAGGTTGGCCGGATGCAGGGCCAGAGCATCGTGGATGCGCTGAATCTGTATGCGGTTGCTGCTGACAGCCCAATGTACATCACTCTGTTTGCTGGTTCCCCCACGGATGGCAACGCCTTCTTCTTCTTTGACGGAGCGATGAGCGTTCTTCTGCCCCACATCGACAGAGGTGCCCTCAATGTCGTCGGCCCCGCCCCCAGAAGTTCCGACGATATGGCCAACTTCATGGCCATCGCCACCACGGACTGGATGCCCATTCATGCCAGAACGCGCATGGACGACCTGCTTACCGGCGTGGCCGCGGATGTCACCCTGGATGCGGTGCTTGCCCCCAACGACACCTTGGCGCGGGCCATCATTGAGTCGCTCAGAACCGATGTAAGGTATCAGGACAGGCTGCCGGTGGTTACCGGGCAGGACGCGGAATTCGATTCCATGGTCGCGATCTGGAACGGCGACCAGTACAGCACGGTTTTCAAGGACACCAACCAACTGGCTGCGGCCGCGGTTCTTCTGGCCTACCAAATTCTTAACGACCTGCCCCGCAACCTTCCTGGTGCGGTTCTTGCCGAGGACATAGGCCTTGGCGAAATCGGCGACACAGGGATAAGGCGCGTGAACACCTTCCTTCTGGAGCCCGTTCTGGTTACCAGGGAAAACTTCAATGTCCCGATCGACGCTGGTTTCTATGATGAAATGCAGACCGCCCAATTGAGGGGACTGCAGTAGGATCCGCCTGTAACTTTTTTGGTAAATGATGCTTTTACGATGCATCTGGTAAGAGACCCCTTGCGAAACTCAATAAGTTTCGCAAGGGGCTTCATTGTTTTAGCCTACGCTGGGTCTAGGGGGATATGAGCGAGTACATTCTTGAGATAGAAAGGCTGACAAAGGAATTCCCCGGGGTCAAGGCCCTCGATAACGTTGCCCTCAAAGTGAAAAAAGGCGAGATACATTCCATCTGCGGCGAAAATGGCGCGGGAAAGTCCACCCTGATGAGTTGCATTTCAGGCGTTTACCCCAAAGGTAGCTATGAAGGGACGGTGTTGTTCAAGGGACGCGAAACCTCCTACCGTAGTGTCAAGGACAGCGAAAAGGAAGGGCTGGCAATCATCCATCAGGAGCTTGCCCTTAGCCCCTACCTGTCGATTTACGAAAACATTTTCCTCGGGCATATGCAAACGAAGTTCGGGGTGATCAACTGGAACAAGTACATAAAGGAATCGAAAAAATATCTTGACATCGTGGGTCTGGGCGAGCCGCCGGCTACCGTGGTCGGCAAGCTGGGGGTTGGCAAGCAGCAGCTTGTGGAAATCGCCCGCGCCCTGTCCAAAAACGCGGAACTGCTTATTCTGGACGAGCCGACCTCGTCCCTTAACGATGACGAAAGCGAAAAACTCTTAAACCTGATACTGGAATTCAAATGCCAAGGCATAACCTCGGTGATAATTTCCCATAAACTTAACGAGGTTCTAAAGGTCGCCGACACGGTTACGATTCTGCGCGACGGCAAATCCGTCAGCACCTATGACGTAAAAGCCGACAACCTTACCGAGGAAATGATTATCAAGGACATGGTGGGCCGCGATCTTACCCAGCGGTTTCCCCATCGCCGTTCCTCGCCGGGCGAAACGGTAATGGAGGTTAAGAACTGGACGGTTTACCACCCAGAATACCACGGTATTAAAGTTGTTGACGATGTTTCTTTTTATCTGCGGAAGGGCGAAATCCTTGCCTTCTGCGGACCTATGGGCGCGGGGCGTACCGAACTTATGATGAGCATTTTCGGCAAGTCCTACGGTTCCCGCAGCCAGGGTGAGCTTTACGTCAACGGAAAGTCTTGCGTCTTTAACAGCACAAAAGCGGCTTTTCGTTCCAGACTTGGCTACATTTCCGAGGATCGCAAAAGCCTGGGGCTTGTTCTTATACAGGACGTTAAAACAAATATTGCCCACGCCAGCCTGAAAAAACTTTCCCGTTTTGGGATTGTGAATAGTCAGAAGGAAATTCGGGAAGCGGAACGCTACAGAAAGGAACTCAACATAAGAACGCCTTCGGTGAACCAGATTGTGCGTAATCTTTCCGGTGGCAATCAACAGAAGGTTGTCGTAAGCAAGATGCTTCTGGCCGATCCAGAGATCTTGATTGTCGATGAGCCGACCCGCGGTATTGACGTTGGTGCGAAAACGGAAATCTACGGCATTCTGAACGACATGATTGCCGCGGGCAAAAGCATTATTATGGTAACTTCCGAGCTTCCCGAGGCGTTGGGTATGGCGGATCGCATTTACGTTATGAACGAGGGCAAGATAAAGGGCGTGCTGTCGCAGAAAGAGGCAAGTCAGGAAAAGATAATGCGCATGGCGCTGGTGGGATAAACTCGTACTACTTGTTAAAGGAGACATTATGGGAACCAAGGTTGTTCGCACTTCCGATGCTAAAACGCTTATCAAGAGCAACATCAGAAGCTATTCAATGTTCATCATACTCGTGCTGATTATGGTGATCTTTGCCTTTCTGACCAACGGGATCAACCTGAGCCCGCGAAATATTACCAACATTTTTTTCCAGTACAGTTATGTGTTGATTCTTGCGGTCGGCATGGTGCAGGTAATCATAGTCCGCGGGATTGACCTTTCTGTCGGTTCGGTCTGCGCTTTTGTCGGCGCATTGAGCGCGATGATCTACAACACCGGTGTCGGAATGCCGATCACGCTCGCCGCCTCGATCCTGATTGGCATGGGTATAGGTGCCTGGCATGGTTTGTGGGTGGCTTATGCCAAGTTGCCAGCGTTCATCGTAACCCTTGCCGGGATGCTACTTTTCCGCGGCCTGACCTTAACCGTAACAAGGGTTAGGCCAATAAGTCTGATTGATGACTACTACCGCAGAATTTCCACAGGAACCTTGGACGGAGCACTGGGCCTTGACAGAATAGGCCCGTATTATCCCATGGCTCTTGTTTTTGCGATCGTCTTTATCGCGCTGTTCTTTGCCGTGGAGTTTATTGGCCGCAGGACAAAAATTGCAAATGACTTTGAAGTCCCCCCCCTTCCACTGTTTATCGCAAAGCTGGTCGTCATAAGTCTTCTGGTGTTA
>Ga0209755_10001972_pt1 | contig 29590 bp, 29 predicted proteins | sample TergutCo191P1_FD_187301 | JGI IMG/M metagenome (GOLD analysis project Ga0209755, IMG submission 187301) | Cornitermes sp. P1 segment gut microbial communities from Petit-Saut dam, French Guiana - Co191P1 (SPAdes) (version 2) | ecosystem: Host-associated > Arthropoda: Insects > Digestive system...
AGTTTCATACTTCCCTTGGTTGCGGGTATCATTTCTGGTGCTGTGTTTATGATATTTACTTTCAATAATATTACCGCATTGGTTATGACACCGCTTGGAGTGCGGCAAGCAAATTTTGATGTGCCGTATTTGTGGGTGGTCTTAACTGGCATTGCTTTAGCAATTATTTCTTATGCAACCATTCTGATTATCACAGGACGTATACGCAAAATTTCAGCATACGACTTAGTTCAGTAAGGAACAGAATCTTCCTCCGGATGCTACCTCGCAAGCTTTCTAACAAGCGGAATACGCGCCATATCCTCCGCACGCAATCCACCCGATAGCAGAAGTATCAAGAAATAAACCATCATTCCAAAGCCAATAGCAAATAGCGTGGCGATATTACCTAAATTCACCCACGCAAGCACATTAAAACTAACATAGCAAGCCAAGCCCATCACTACAGCGGCAATTATCGGCTTTACAAAAGTACCCAGCCAATCCAAGCTAATACCGGTAAACTTCTTAAGCATAGCCATATTAATAGAAGCGGCAATAAGATAGCATACAATCGTACTAATAACAGCCCCCACAACATTAATCTCTGGTATAGCGATAAAAAAGTGATTCAGCGGAATTTTAGCCGCCACCCCAACAAAGGCGCCTATTACCGGAATCATAATCTTGCCTATCCCTTGAAGCGCACCTGTGGCCACCTGGTTTAAAGACAAAAATATAATGCTAACAGCGCCAACTTGCAACAAAATAGCCCCTTCCGGATGCGCCGGAAACAGCAAATACAGCACCGGTTCTGCAAGCACCCCTATCCCAACCGCCGCCGGGATAGAAATAAGCGTGGATAAGCGCAACGCTTTCTTAATTTTGCCCGTCACCGCATCATAATCCTTAGTAGCGGCGCTTCCGGCTATGCTAGGCAAAACCGCCACGGCCAGCGCCGTTGAAACAGTCACCGGCAATGTAGTCAGTACCATAAATTTTCCCGTAAGCTGCCCGTATAGCGCGTTAATTTCCCCCTGGGTAAAAGCCCCGGACGCCCACAAGCGGTGCGATACCATCGCCGTATCAATAGAGTTAGCAATGCTATATATGGCCGTTCCCAATATAATAGGGAAGGCGGTGTACATAACTTCCTTGGCCAATACATTGCGGTTTTCGGTTGTGGGGCAGTTATCGCGGCTGATGCGTTTATAAATTTTGGGCGATAGCATTTTGTAAATTCCCAGCAGAGTAAGCAGGCCAATAAGAGCGCCCACGCCTGTTCCGGCGGCGGCACCGGCGGCGGCAAATGCAAGATTACCGAAAAATATATGCCTAACAAAAATATAGGCCAGTAAAACCTTAACAGCGGCGTTAAAAACCTGCTCTATCACCTGAGATACCGCCGTGGGGACAGTATTACCCATCCCCTGAAAGTATCCGCGAAAGACCGCCATAACAGCCACTAAAACCACCGCGGGCGAAATTGCCCTTATAGCGTAAACGCTTTCCGGAAAGCGAAACCATTCTGCCAAAGCGCCCGCAAATATCCACAGCAAAAAAGAGCCGGCAAGCCCGAAACCCACAGCAAGCGTCATGGCCGCTTTAAAGACCTCGTGGGCGTTTCTATATTGCCGGCGTGCAATGCGCTCAGACACCATTTTAGAAACAGCGGCAGGCAAGCCCGCCGAAGATAGTACCAGCAAAAAAAGATAAAATTGGAAGCTTACCCCATAAAGAGCGTTGCCCTCGTCACCAATAAAATGGGTAAGCGGTAGGCGGTATAAAAAACCGATAAGACGGGCAAACAGCATAGCGGCCGCCAAAATGGCGGCCTGCTTCACAAAGGACATTACAACAAGGAAGCCGCCTCTTTATCGGCTACTACAACAATAGAAGGATGCAACTGCAAAACAGAGGCCGGAACCAATGGAGTAATAGGCCCCAAAAGGGCATCGCGCAAAATATCAGCTTTGCCTTCCCCGTTAGCCACTAGAAGGATATTTTTAGCCATCATAATACTGCGTATCCCCATAGTAATGGCGTGACGCGGAACCTCTGCCGGATTTTCAAAAAAGCGGGCGTTACTGTTTATGGTCATTTCGGCTAAGGGAACATGACGGGTATTGGCGCCAAAGGAATCGCTTGGCTCGTTAAAGCCGATATGCCCGTTCATGCCAATGCCCAATATCTGCATGACTAGGCCGCCTGTTGCGTCTAGCTTGGCTTCGTAGGCGGTCGCTTCTGCCGCCGCGTCCTGCGCTTTGCCGTCCGGTATGTTTAGCTTCGCCGGGTCTACGTTGACCTGGCCGAAAAGATTTTGTTGCATAAAATAATAGTAGCTCTGGTCAGATTCCCGGTCTAGGGGATGGTACTCGTCTAGGTTATAAGTTGTTATGCCGGAAAAATCTAGCCCTTCTTCCTTATGCATATTAATTAGCTCGCGATACAAGCCCACCGGGGTAGAGCCCGTGGCAAAGCCGAAAGCCCCGTTCGGCGCTTCCCTTAGAGCCTGTGCAAAAATTTGGGCGGCCTTTTGGCTCATGCTATCGTAATCGTCCGCTATCTCTAGTCTTATATTTGAATGTAGCATAAACGTCTCCTTTACTCAAATAGATCCATAAACGCTTCAAAAGGAACAAATACACGGCTGTTGTGTACAGTTACTTCCGCATCTTCTATTGAAAAATCTGCATTTTTATCGCCAAACTGTGCGCTTACCCGTCTGCTCTCCCCATTCCAGTATACGCTACCGCCTAGCAAATGCTCCACTACCTCCCTAAAAGGTAGCATAAGCGCGGCGGTTTCGTCGGCGCTAAAGATCACTTCCGGTACTATATAATTGGCACCGTACCACACTGTACGGCTGTATTGATCTACCCACAGTTCCGGTTCTGCCGCACCCACCAGCCACAAGGACATAGGCCGCGATATACTGCCGTTAAGCGAGGCGCTTACATAAAAACGGCCTGGGTGCATAAAGGAAAGCTCCACGCGCCCATCTTCGTCAGTATAACGGAACATGCGGTCTGTCGGCGAGTCGCTGACTATACTAAGCAAAGCACCGGCAACCGGCGAAGCCCCTACTCCCCATTCATAGGTCATTAACTGTAACTCAACAGCTTCGTTTGTTAGCACTTCTACTATAGAAGGCGTAAAAAATGCGTAAGAGGCGTTCTGCCAGTTAAGAAAATACACCACCAGTTCATCGCCGTCTTGCAACATAAAAGCGTCAACGCTTACATCCGGAAGCTCGTTGTTTACGGCGTACATCCAAGAATGCTCAACATCATCCTCAAGTCCCAAAATTTCTGTAAGCCAGGCGCCCATATCGTTTTCATTGTACTCCACGCCTATATCCAAAGCCAAAAGGAGTTCCAGCACGCTAGTGTTTTCTGCAATTACCACACCGTAGTCAAAAAATAGCGTTTCTTCCGCGCCTTCAACGCGAACGCTTACTAGAGCCATTGCTTGTGCGGCATACACCCCCTGTGGAACAAGCGCCAAAACCAAAGCCAAACATAAAGCCATGGCTACTTTCTTCTTTAGCATTTTTAACAAAATTTCATCCTCCGTTCTTCAAAATAAACGGGCTTTAGCCCTATATTGTTAAGAATATCTACCGCTATATCAAAATTGCAGGCCAGGCGCTCTGCTTCGTGCGCGTCTGAGCCCAAAGTAACGTAACGCCCACCCAAATCTTTGTAGCGGCTGTATATCGTTATCAAATTATCACGCGCTAATTTCTGGTCAATGCGCTTTGTGTTAAACTCTAGCAGTTTATCCCGCGATATTAGCTCTTTTAAAATCTCATCATAAATATCGGCATATTTAGCATAAAGATGATCCTCTTCCGGGAAGGGAGAATAGCGCGAAATATAGTCAATATGCCCCAAGGCGTCAAAAAAATCGTTCATTTTAACCATATCGAGAATATAACGTAAGTGCTGAATGAATGTTTCTTCCCCCGTTTTGAAGAAGGAGTCTGGATCGTAGCCTATATCAACATAATTTGTAACATGCACCGAGCCCAGAACGTAATCGTAGTTTTTATCGGCGGCAAAATTACGATTTATTTCGACACATTCAGCAATAAGGCCAAGTTCTACGCCTATTTTTACGCTTTCGCTTCTATATTTAAGGTAGTCACGCGGGTATATTTCAGGATCGGCACAAAAAAATGGCTCGCCGCTTGGGGAGTAATCTACGTGTTCCGTAAAAATACAGCCCAAACCCTGCTTGCCTAAAATTAAAATAGCCTCTTCCGGCGGCATTTCGCTGTCAGGCGAAGCCGCCGTGTGTACGTGGCTGTCAAATATCATTCTCACTTTACCTCTTGCCCAAATGTTTGCGCCAAAATATCTTCCGCGTCAGATTTTTCCACATCCCGCGAAAGAATTAACTCAGATAATATTATTTGTTTAGCGGTGGTCATCATCTTCTTTTCCGCAGTAGAAAGCCCACGCTCGCGCTCGCGCTCCCTTAGATTGCGGAAAACTAGCGCAACCTCTTCAAGCTTGCCAGATTTAATCCGCTCCATATTTTCCTTATAACGCTGGTTCCAGTTCTCTGGCATATCAATTGGTATATCAACCACTGACCCTATTACCCCAACAATTTCATCCTTACCGTAAATTTCGCGTATTCCCAAGCTTTCTGCCTTGCCGGCACTTATCATTATCTTAAGATTTCCAACCGGTATACGCAACACATAGTACCATTGCTGATTACCGTCAATCTCTTTTTCCTCAAGATCTTCAATAACCCCGGCACCGTACAGCGGGTACACTATCTTGTCTCCCTTATTGAACATAGTCCGCTCCGTTTCTTTCTCCATTTATTGCTTACACTTTAGTATAGCATAAACAATGCGGACATACTATAGCGTTTTAAATAACACTTGACTGCTTTATACCCAAGCCTTATACTACATTAGCTGGCGGCTGTGGCGGAATTGGCAGACGCGCATGGTTCAGGTCCATGTATCCGCAAGGATGTGGGGGTTCAAGTCCCTTCAGCCGCAGTTTTGTAAAACTAACGTATAATAAGGAAGAAGCTAAAATGGCATCAAAATATTTGGATAGTCTTAACAAAGAGCAACGAGATGAATTGTTAGATGAATTATGGCAGATACAGAACGGCAAATGCTTTATATCAGACGAGCCGATTGACAAAATAATTCATGAACGCGATTTAGATATTGACCATGTTATTCCTCTTCGTCTTGGTGGAAAGGATGACAAAAGTAATTTCGCCCTTGCGTTTTCCAGTGCAAACAGAAGTAAACAAGATTCCGACTTAAATGTTGCGAGGATTATACATCGTTTCTATAAAATAAAAGAACAAGCTGAGGGAGAGGGGCGAAGTCCAAATCTTGATGATATTTTGCGTGATAAGGGCGGCGCTAAATATCCACTTGACTTCAATATAGCGGGAAATACAATTAAATTCTCGTTTTCGAGAATATCGCAAAATGCAATAAATGATGCGTCAGTGTATGTAGATCCGTTAAGCAAAATGGAATACTTTTTTGCCTTCCTACCGATTGAGTATATATATCATGATAGCGTGATAAATCCACGGTCAATCGGAAAAAATGTAACGGGGCTAATATCTGAATTTTATAAAAAAAATCCACAACTCCACGTTGCTCTTGGCTGGATAGATATTCAAGAAGGAATGTCATCTTGCGTTCATATTTTTGACGGGCAACATAAAACAGCGGCTCAATTATTATTGGGAGTTAAAGAGGTGCCGGTACGTGTATTCATCAACCCTGACAAGGATAAACTTGTTCAAACAAATTTTAAAGCCGGAACAACATTGCGACAGGTTGCGTTTGATAAATCTGTACAGCGGCATTTAGGAAATACAATCTACAGAGACCGCGTTATTCAGTACCAAAAGGAACATGGGTTTGACGAAGAAAATTTTGATTTTTCAGAACGCGATTTGCTTGAATATTTTAAAGGTGAAGCGCGTGAAACAAAACGGTACATAATAGATGCCCAACGTTTTAGCATTAAGCAAGACCCTAGCAATAAGCTTAATAAATATATTGACGATGGAGGTCGTGCTACTGATAAACCTTTGTCTTACTCGACGATAGAAAAGACGTTTTTCTCATTTTTTATTAATGGTGAGCCTTTGACAACTAAAATATCATCTGGATTGGAAGATGGAAAAAATCCTCGTGAAATTGAGCGAAAACAAATCGTTGAATTAATGAATATTATCGCAGATGAAATCTTGATTGACAAATTTGATTTTACAATAGGGACAAGCCGAATTGAAAATAAAATTAGGAGTGGGGACACGTTGCCGCCCGACCATGTGCGAGCTTGCCGAATGTGTAAAGAAGAAATCATGTACAGTTGGCTAAAGTTGATATGGCAGATTATCCGTAATTATTTTGCGGTAACTGGAACTCTGGTGGATGACAAATGTCTTTTTGAGACAGAGTTTCCTTCTACCTTGAATACAAATATTCAAAACGCTGTCAGAAATATAAGCAATATGCCATTGTGGAAAAATACAGAGTTGTCCATTTTCGCCGGGAAGCAAGTCGCTGACTATTGGAAGAAAGTTTTTGAGACAGGAAAAACTCCTGATGGCGCACCTGTACTTGCCACACCGGTAAACTTGATTGAAATAATAAAGCCTTAGTGAAAATTCCGTTCGCCTACCATTGGCGGCTGATAAATGAATGGCTCGAAAATTTTCGCCCCTATCCTACACGGATGGGGGCGTTTTACAAGGTGGTAGAATAGCACTTTCTATCACACACAGCCTCCGCAAAAATTTTATACTGTAGTCGTGAGGCTGGTCGCACGCAAGCGTGCTGCTCGCCCAAGCGACCTGGGAGGTGAGACTGATGGGGAACAAAAACCCAATACTCCATTCGTTAGACATTATCGAAAATCAAATTTCCGAAAAACTAACGGTGGAACATATCGCAAAAAGCGTTCACTTTTCTAAATTTCATTACGGGCGGCTATTTCGTGAAATGGTCGGGGAGAGCGTTATGGAATATGTGACCAAGAGGAAGCTAACCTTAGCCGGCAAGGAGCTTCTTGAAACGGATGTTGCCATTGTGGACATTGCGATAAAATTCGGCTACGATTCCCGTGAAGGCTTTTCGCGTAGCTTTAAGGCGTACATGGGGGTTACACCGGGTGAATATCGCAAATACAGTCTTGCCACTATCGCTCAAAAAATAGTGAAGGAGCGTGGCAAAATGACTTATTCAAAAACCACCAATGAAATTATCCGCGAGCTTAACGATTTTATCGCGAAGGCGAAGGAAACCGCCAACTTGGCACGGAAAGAAAAAGCGCCCGGATACGAAACCTTTTGGAGCTTAATTGCTGACACAACAGACAATTTGGCAAACAGAGTACAGTCTGCGCTTGAGCGCATTACAGCCATTGCGGAAAAGCCGGACGAAATTACTAACCGCTTCTCTATATTGCGGGTACTCACGGACAATGCTTTTGAATCCAATCTACTTACATTTAATGTGGGATTGATGGTTTCGCGAGCGCAGACCGAACACGCGACAATCCAAAATCCTATGTACGAAAAATATCTTTCTCTGGCTACCGCAGCGCAGTTAAAAGCAAGCAAGATTGCGGATTTTTTTAATGAGCTGTCCGCCTTGATTTCCGATGACATAAAAAAATCCTATGATGATAAAATTCAGCAAGTAGTGAAGGTAGCAAAGCCCGCCATATCTTCAATTGTGGGATATGACAACATTAAAAGTGAGTTGGAGCATTTCGTGGGGAGGTTGGAACAGATTCCGTTCGACGAAAAAACCGCTCTACGTCTTGATGATTGCTTGTTCCAATTAAACATCATATCGTTTGCGGCAGATATGGACATAGCACGCAACCCGAATGATAAAGAAATGTTTAATGGTTTAACCCTGTTCAAGGATGCGCTTTCCGATGCGATGGGATTTGCCGAGGCTTTGCCGAAAGGCGTTTCAACGACCATAAGAAATGAACCGCAAAAGCATATGCAGGACTTTGCTTTCCATGGGAACATTTTACTTTTTTACTTTCGCGGCGAGATAGAGAAGCTGAACAAAGCTAACTTACTGGACGATGAAAAAAACAGTAAGCTGAATGCCGTATCAGAAAAAATTAACAGCACGATACAAATTGCCCATAATGCGACAGATGCAAATTCAGCCGAAGAAGTTTCACGCAATTATTGCAGTGCCGCTGATGACATGAATAGGATTGCTGAGGGCTTGGGTTTATGCGGAAACCCGATTAAATTTTTGGCAACCGAAACAAAAACTTTGGCTGACCATGCGATGAAATTTGCAACGGCATAAGAGCATCGTCCGGCAGGTTGTGCGGACAATGACGGAATTGACAGATCCTCTGGGTTCGGGTTTTTGCTATTCCTTTATAATTTCGTGTATAATAAACCTAGGAGGTGTGCCATGAGCCATATGACCGCAACTGCGGCACAGAGGAATTTTACAACCATTCTTGATACAGTCATTAGACAGGGCGATACCATATCCATCGCCACAGATGATGGTGCGGCAATGCTAGTAAGCCAAGACGAATGGTACGGAATGCAAGAGACACTTTACCTACAGTCTATACCTGGCATGAAGGAATCTATATTGGAAGGCAAGGCGACGCCTCTGGACGATTGCCTTGATAGCGTGGGATGGGATATAAGCTAAAATATACGCGCCAAGCAGATAAGGATGCTCGTTTACTTGAGCGAACAGGCTTGGATAAAATAGCCGCCAAACTTCTCGCTGTCATAGAGAAAAATCCATACCAAAGCCCGCCAGCATATGAAAAGTTACAAGGTGATTTGAAAGGCTCTTACTCGCGCCGCATAAACAAGCAACACCGTATCGTATATGATGTTTTACCCAACGACGAAAAACTGAAAGACAAAAATGGCGTTCTCTACAAAGGCGTGGTGAAAATCATTCGGATGTGGACGCATTATGAGTAAGCCTAGCCGTATATATCGTGCCAAAGTGAAAATTTATGTGACCTCCGAGCCCGGGAAGGGTTCGGATTTTTTGTTGTTCAAAAAATTTTTTCGCAAGGCTATTGACTCTACAGTTACCCGATAGTCTACACTGATAGAAACTAACGAAAGGGGGCTTCGCATGGAAGAATTGTATTCCATTGGCAAGTTGTCAAAAATAGTGGGTTTGTCCATAGGCAGATTTCGCACGGGTAATGGAGTTGAAAGAGTACGGCTTTTCGCTTCGCGAGATAAAAGAATTGCCCAGCGAGGCCGATATTACCGCTATTCTTCAACAGCGTTACGCACAGTTTAATGAAGCAACAAGCAAGTTTGCAAGCCACCATGAACAAGTTAGCCGATAAAATCAAACAAAAACAGGATTGCGGAACGGCAAACGCTCCAATGATTGCATATCTTCAGCAAGTCTATCCAACAAGCTTTCGGCGGCAGATTCGCTCACTCTTGCAAGAAACTTAAAGTGGTCATACATCCTGTCGTTTACGCCAGGGTCTACGATGACCGTATATTCCTTGTCTGCGTTATACATCTTTGTGTACAGCTTGCTTGATGGCTTGTTTCATGTTAATTTTGAATTGGTCTACGGTATAACCCTGTGTTCCCATAAATCTTGCCATTTCTGCCGCCATTAGGCGTTCTGCTGCTGCCAAATTTTCTTCTCTAAGTCCGTAAGATTCAATATCCATAAGAACCATATCACCCTCACCGTTACGAGTAAGAAATACAGGCACCTTATTAGAACGACATATTTCCGCCACTCTATTGTAATTTTTCCGTAGCTCGCTTGATGGCTTGATAATTGGTTGCATTTACTCAACCCCTTCCATTGTAATTACATACCCTTATTATACCCCATATAAGGGGCGAAATTCAAACAGCAATTTCAAAAAATCCAGTTGGTGACTGTGAGTCACCAACTGAAATCCGAACATTGCCGAAACAGCAAAATATTCGGATTTTTTTGTTGACAACCAGCCTTCAAAAGGACAAACTATAGCTTGGATCGCGCTTGAACTACAGCGCTTGCTTGGAATCGGAGGTTAATAATCATGAACTTTGATAAAATTACAAAACGACACAATACGGAAAGCATGAAATTCGACGGTGCGGCTTCGCGTGGCAAGCCTGCCGATGTTCTTCCATTATGGGTGGCCGATATGGACTTCCCCGCTCCGGATTGCGTCTTAGACGCCATTCGCGAACGCGTGGACCACGGAATCTTCGGCTACTCTGAACCTAACGCGGCTTACTTTGACGCGCTGGCCAAATGGTTTACGGGGCGCTTTAGTTACGAGTTTACTCCGGACTGGGTTATTCTTGCGCCTGGGGTTGTTTACGCTATCTCTATCGCTATACGCGCCTATACGCAAAAATCTGACGCAATTCTTATACAAGAGCCCGTATATTACCCATTTCGTCAGCTTATTTTGGGAAACGACCGGCAACTTGTGGTCAATGACCTTAACTTCGACGGCGAAACATACTCCATCGACTTTAACGCCTTCGAGCGGCAGATTGCGGCTAACGATGTAAAATTATTCATCTTGTGCAGTCCCCATAACCCCGTAGGCCGCGTCTGGCAAGCGGACGAGCTTAAGGAAATTTTACGCATTTGCACAAAGTACGATGTTTTGATAATATCTGATGATATACACTGTGATTTTATTTTTGACGGTCATAGCCACCATATTTTGCCTGCACTCTTTCCAGAGGCTAAGGATAGGGTTATTCTTTGCACCGCACCCAGCAAAACCTTTAATCTGGCCGGTTTACAACTTGCTAATACTTTTATTGCTAATCCTAATTTACGACAGGCCTTCCGCAGAGAAATGTCGACCAGCGGTTATAGCCAAGCTAATTCTATTGGCATTGTCGCCTGCCGCGCCGCTTACGAAGGCGGAGCAGACTGGCTTGACGCGCTTAACCGCTACATCTGGCAAAATATGACATTTATTGATGATTTTTTAAAGGCAGAGCTTCCGGCGGTACAGCTCATCAGACCTCAGGCCACTTTTTTGGCTTGGTTAGATTGCCGGGCCCTAGGGCTTTCCCCCGACAGCCTAGACAAAAAACTCGTAAATGAAGCTAAATTATGGCTTTCCAGGGGCGATTCCTTTGGCGCTTCCGGCAGTGGTTTTGTTAGGATCAACGTTGGCTGTCCGCGCGCTATACTAGCCGATTGCATGACTCGGATGAAGAATTTTGTCAGGGATTGACATATGAAGAATTAACCATTACAATAGCTACGCAAATAATCTATATTTTTGACACGAAAGGGGAATTGTAAAAACCGATGAGAAGCGAACAGAGTTTGGCAGATACTATGGATATTAATGTAGATATGGCTCGTAGGGCTGTGGGGAGCCTCTTTAACGATGACGAAGAGTCTAATGAAGAGCTTGAAGAGGAGGCAATGACCCTACCCTTAGTGAGTGGATATGACGATGAACCAGATGCAGATATGTCGGAAAATGAATTTGAGGACGATGAGGACGAAGAGTGGCCTGAAGATTCATACATACCTTTGCGGGCAAGAGCATCTGCCCTTTCCGCAAAACCTGCTCTTGCGGCGTCTCGCACACCTATAAGACCAAAAAGGCCGCAAGCTGTAGAGGACTCGGAAAGCGCGTCGCCTAAGGCCAGAGTTGTAAAGAGCCGCTACCTCTTCCTGGAAGAAGAGGACGAAGATGAATTTGCGACCTTCCGTCAAAGGTATAAAGAGCGCGATAAGCGTCCTAAAGCGCCGCCACCGGTGCAGTTACGCGAGCCAGAGCCAGAAGAAGAACGGCCTTCCGCACGCCGCAGACGTCCGGCTAAAATAGAAATGGATAATTTTGAGGAAGAGGCAGTAGGTGCCGCCTTGCCCGCCGCATTAAGATGGGCTATGATAGGGCTAACCGCCGTACTTTTAGCGATGATGGCTTTTTTGGTGTACCGTACGACCATACTTAACAGAGATCTTGACGATGCCCTGGCGCAGATAGATGGAATTCCGGAACTGCACGCAAGGCTCAGCAGTACCACAATAGAGCTGGAAGCCGCGCAAGAGACTATATCGCTGCTTGAAGCTCAAAATCTGTATTTAGCCGGGCTTACACAAGTAAGTGCAAGCGCCGCAACAGACGGCTACGAAGCCGCCGCCAGTGACGATAGCGAGCCCGCAGAGGCCGCCGATGTCGTTGATGTTCCTTCGGGCGAGCGTATTCATGTTGTTGTATCCGGCGATAATTTGACACGTATCAGCAGGCAGTTTTTTGGAAATGACTCTCCTGAGTATATTCAGCGTATAGTTGTCGCTAATAATTTGAGTAATCCGGACGACATAGCTATAGGCGACCGTTTGGTAATACCTCAATAAAACCAAGCATATGCTTTTAAGTATCCCCCATAGAATGAGGAAAATTTAATGGAAGAATTATCACTTGTCGCCTTGCGCGACAAAGCCAAGGAGCTTGGCATCAAGAATATAGGTAAATACCGAAAGGCCGAACTGGCGGCACAAATAGCAGCAGTACAAGCCCCGCCGCCAGCGCCACCACCGGTAGCGCCACCGGCAGAGCCGGAACCACCGCCAGAAGCCGTCTCTGCCGCCCCCGCACCAGCAGCTACAAAACCCCTACACGGGCCGGAGGCAGAGGGCGTTTTGGAAGTACTTCCGGATGGCTACGGCTTCCTACGGGCAAGCAACTTCCTTCCCGGCCCGGACGACATTTATCTGTCGCCTTCCCAAATACGGCGCTTTAACCTCAAAACCGGCGACAGGGTAATGGGAGCGACCCGAATCGACAAAGAGGGCGAAAAAAAGCAAAGCGCCCTAATGTACGTCAAACAAGTCAACGGCGATTTACCGGAAAAGGCATCGCGCCGCCCCAATTTTGAAAATTTAACGCCGCTATTCCCAACCCAAAAAATGAAGCTAGAAATAAACCGACACGAGCTTTCTACCCGTCTTATTGATTTGATTTCTCCTGTGGGATTAGGCCAGCGCGGAATGATCGTATCGCCGCCCAAAGCCGGTAAAACCATACTTCTTAAGCATATCGCCAATGCAATAACAAGAAATCATCCCGATCTCCACCTAATTGTACTACTAATTGACGAACGCCCAGAGGAAGTTACAGATATGCGCCGTTCTATTGTCGGCAAAAACTGTGATGTGGTTTCCTCTACCTTCGACGAGCAGCCAGAACATCATAAAAGGCTGGCAGAAATGGTGCTGGAACGCGCCAAGCGCCTTGTGGAACAGGGCAAGGATCTGGTTATTCTTTTGGACTCTATTACAAGGCTGGCTAGGGCTTATAACTTGACTATTCCGCCGGGCGGACGCACTCTATCAGGCGGACTTGACCCTTCCGCTTTATACATGCCCAAGAAATTTTTTGGCGCGGCCAGGAACGTTGAAAACGGCGGTTCGCTAACTATTTTAGCGACAGCCCTTGTCGATACCGGCAGTAAGATGGACGATGTTATTTTTGAGGAATTTAAAGGTACGGGAAATATGGAATTGGTACTGGATAGACGCCTTGCGGAAAAACGTATTTTCCCGGCTATAGATATAGTAAAATCTGGCACACGCCGCGAGGAAATGCTACTAAGCCCACAAGAGCTTGATGCCATGTACACCATTCGCGAAATGATTGGCCGTATGCCTCCCTTGGAATTGACCGAGCAGGTTAGGGATATACTTTCAAAATCTCGTGATAACCATGAGTTTGTTACCAGTATTGCGGGCTTGTTTAAGTCTTAGTACCCGTCTACAATCTGTCCGTGTGTCGCAAAGCTGTAGTACTTGTCCCCTGCCACTACCACATGATCTATTACTCTTATTGTTAAAAATCTTAGCCCTTCATATATTCTGCGGGTGGCTTCTATGTCTTTGCGGGACGGTTTTGCCGTGCCGCCTGGATGATTATGCGCCAAAATTATAGATGTGGCCTGATGTTTTATTGCCTCTGATACAATTTCCCGCGGATATACCGGGGTTTCGTCTAGGGTTCCTTCCGCTATTAGTGATACGTGGTTTAATTTCATTCCTGTGCCCAACATAAAGGCGTAAAAGGCCTCGTTTTTGTGACCCACAAATAAGGATATTGCATAGCGGCCAGCTACTTTTACGTTGTCTATTATCATTGTCTCTTTGTTCCACTTGCTACGGAAATATAGATTTGCTACCTTTGGAATCATACTTATTAAAACTGCTACGTTTTGCGTTAAGTTGCAACGGGTCATTATATCTTCGGTATCTGCCTCAAATAGGTTATGTAGTGAGCCGTATTCGTTAATTAGCCGATGGGCTATTTCGTTGGTGTCTCGCCGTGGATAGCAGTAGTATAGTAGTAATTCTAACACTTCATGATCGGCAAAGCCGTCTAGCCCATTTTCTATAAAACGCTTGCGTACCCTGCTTCTGTGGTTTTCGTGTATATTTTTGCTCATATCGTTTCTCCTAAGTTTTGCTATAGCTTGTAACAAAAATGGAAATCGCTTCATAGTATACGAGTAGAACAACCTATTGTTCTTTCATATAGATATTTTATCCTGAAAGGAGGATAACAATGAGCGAAATGTTTATGGTCGATAGTTTAATGCGTTATGTTGGCCAAACCGTAACGGTATTCACAACCAGCGGCGGTCTTTCCGGTAGCGGCTTTACTGGGGTTTTGGCTGGTGTCCATAAGGGCTGTGTCCGTTTGATTACCGATATAGGTGCGCCTCCAGCTTGCCCGATAGGAAGCTCCTGCGGCGGTTACTTTGAGGACGGTTTTGTCGAGGGCGCCGGTTGCGGGTGCGGCGGTGGCTGTCGTGGTCGTGGGCGCGGTTGCGGCTTGGGTGCAAGTCGACGGGGCTGGGGTGGTTATAACTGGCTTGGTTCTGTTGCAGTTATCCCTTGCGACAAAATTGTTAGCTTTACTCACAATGCCATCTAACTAGTTGATGAAGCGCGGTGGCTTTAATCCTTTTGTCCTTGGCTGCCGCGTTTATTATATCCGATAATAGTATCTAGGTTTACATCGTGGATGCTGTTAAAAATATTTTTTTCGATACTTGGGTTTGATCTTTTTAATCGTTTTAATAAATTCTTAATCTCCTGCCGCTTAGAGCCGTCGTCGTTGTCTGCTAAACTGCAATCTTCGGTGAAGCGGCAGGCGCATTTTATAAATTCCAGCTCGTTATACTGCCGCCATGCTATAATTTCGTCCTCGTGGACACGGTACATTGGGCGTATTAGCTCCATGCCCTCAAAATTTTGGCTGGATAGCTTGGGCATCATCGTTTGAAACTTCCCGCCGTAGAACATACTCATAATAACAGTTTCTACTACATCGTTAAAGTGATGCCCCAGGGCAATTTTATTGCAGTTTAATTTTTGCGCCTGAGAATAAAGAAAGCCACGCCGCATTTTTGCGCATAAATAGCAGGGCGTGCGCTCGGCTTTTGCTACTACCTCAAATATATTGGAATCGAAAATGCTTATTGGGATTTCTAGTAAGGCGGCGTTATCTATTACTTTTTGGCGGTTAATTTCGTTATAGCCGGGGTCCATTACTATAAAGACGGGCTCGAAGGGGATTTCAGTGTAGCGGTGTAGCATTTGCATTAGCTTTGCCATTAGCATGGAGTCTTTGCCGCCGGATATGCATACGGCTATTTTGTCACCTTTTTCGATAAGATCGTATTTTTTTATGCCGGCTACGAAAGGCCGCCATATTTTTTTGCGGAAGCGTTTGTTTATGCTGTGTTCTATTTTATCGTTTGCTGGCATCTTAAATTTCTACTCCCTTATGCGACTGCTTAATGTTGTTATTATGCCTTGCATCTTCGTGTTTGTAAACTTATAGCTGTATTTTCTGCCCACAGAAAACATTTGACGTTTTTAAGTTTTTTTGCTAATCTCGCTCTAAAGGAGCTGATGACATGGTAAAGCGCAAAGAATATCTGGCCGCACTTTCGCAGTGGCGAGAAAAACAACTAATTAAAGTGATTTCCGGTGTTAGGCGTTGCGGGAAGTCTACGCTATTGGCGCAGTATATGGATCATCTTCGTGCTAAGGGCGTGGCTAACGAGCAAATTGTATCTGTCAATCTTGAGGATGTAGACTTTGAACATCTGCTTGATTACAAAGTTTTATATGAGTACGTAAAGGAACACCTTTGCAAGGGAAAGTTTACTTATGTTTTCATTGATGAGGTGCAGCAATGTCCGAATTTTGAGAAAGCAGTGGATAGCCTTTTCATAAAAAAAGATGTTGATGTATATATAACCGGGTCTAATGCGCATATGCTTTCCGGAGAGCTTGCCACACTGCTTTCAGGGCGCTTTATTGAAATTAGTATGTTGCCGCTGTCATTTAAGGAACACATCGAACTTACAAAAGGTAATCCTAAGGCTGAATTTGGAGACTACATGCGCTACGGCTCTTTTCCGTATGTAAATTTTCTTGAGAAAAACGATGGCATTGTCAAAATGTATCTTGACGGCATTTACAATACAATTCTTATTAAGGATGTTGCAAAGCGTGAAGGGATTAACGACATTTTTGTGCTTGAAAGCGTGGTCAAATTTCTGTGTTCAAACATAGGTAGCCCGGTTTCTACCAAAAAAATAAGCGATACAATTAATTCAAGTGGTCGCAGAATATCGGTAAACACTGTTGACCGATATGTTCGTGCGCTTACGGACAGTTTTATCTTCTATAAGACCGACCGCTACGACATTAAGGGAAAACAGCACTTGAAAACAAACGGGAAATACTACCTTGTTGACACAGGGCTTAGAAATATGCTACTAACAGGCACATCTACCGATTTGGGGCATCAGCTTGAAAATATCGTTTACCTTGAATTATTACGACGCGGCAATAAAATTAGCATAGGAAAACTGGCCGATAAAGAAATAGATTTTATCACAAGCGGCACAGGGGGCATTTGTTATTATCAGGTAGCGGCTACGGTACTTGACGAGAAAACTCTAGCACGGGAACTTGCTCCCCTTCAAAAGATACCCGACCATCACCCTAAATTTTTGCTTACGCTGGATGATATTATGCCAAATGACAATCACAATGGCATACGCCAGATTAATGTATTGAATTGGCTATTAACTCCTTGAAGGCGTCTAATTCTGAAAACTCCGTAGTATGACTAAAACTCACACGAAATGACTGCATGGCGTTCTTTTTGTCTCTGGTTACGGCGTATACTGCGCGTGAGGGCGTTCCCGGAGAAGAACAAGCCGACTTAACCGATATGTTTACTAGGTTTTCACTTAGGGCGGCTTGAACCTCGGTGCCTTTTTTGCCTGCTATGCTTAGGTTTAATATATACGGGCTTCCGTCCGCCGGGCTGTTTATGCGGGCTTTTATATCTTTTATTGCGTAATCGCGTAGGGATTTCACCTTTTCGTAGCGTTCTTCCAGGTGAGTTAGGGAAAGCTCTAAAGCTTTACATGCGGAGGCCGCCAGAGCCAGTGCCGGGGTTCCGCTTCGGATAATTGAAGCTTCGCGCCTAAGCAATATGCCGGAACCGCTGAGCCCGTTAAATTTATGCGGGCTTATGCTAAGTGAGTCTAGCCCTTTATCTGAAAAAGGGGATATTGGAATCTTCCCGGCGGCTTGCGCGGCATCTACGTGCAGACGGCAGTTGGGGTAGGTTTCTAATAGCTTACAGATTTCGCTTATAGGCTGTATTGCGCCTAGCTCGCTATCTACCCAGGATATACATAATAAAATGGTATCGCGGCGCAAAAGCGCCGCGAGATGTTCTAAATCAATAATTGCGTTTGGCAAAATATCTACCATTTCAACTTCATAGCCCGTGTTCTGCAAGGTAGCTAAGGGGCTGTTTACTGACGGGTGTTCCAGGGCTGTGCTTATTATGTGCTTGCCTTTGTGGCGCTGGGCGTGTGCGTGGCCCTTTATGGCTAGGTCGTTGGCCTCGCTTGCGCTTGATGTGAATATGACTTCATCAGGCCTAGCGGCTAATAGCCTTGCTGTGGCTTCTGTTATGCGGCTTAGCTCCGCTTTGGCGGCCTGGCCTGCGCCGTGGGCAGATAGCGGGTTGGCTGTAAACTCTCGCTCTATGCGACAGAATTCTGCCAGTACCGCCGGGTCTGCCATTGTGTGGGCGGCGTGGTCTAGGTAGATCATTCCATTGCCCTTCTTAGTTTGCTTACTTCCATTTCTAGTCTGCGTTCTCTATTTTCTGGCTGGAAGTTTTTTAGCCAGTTGTAGACATAGACAACAAAGTGTATGCCATACGGAACTGTCCAACCGCCGATTAGGAAGCCTATCATTAGGTCAGCGCGCATGTTCTCCCCTAGTATAGCCAAAAAAATCAAGCCGGGAAGGAATAGCAAACTGTGCATAATAAATATCGCACGGTCTTTTAGGCGCTTTTCTGCTAGATAGTAGAGTAATGCTTCTGAATCTGTTTTCTTCATGGCGGGCCTTTCCTCTTCTTCGTCCGCTTCTATGTCTATTTCTGCGTCCGGTGAAAAACGGATCGCACTTTCATTTATCCACTCGGCACGCTGTTGGTTTACTAGCTGGCGTGCGCGGCGCGTGAAGGTTTCGCCTACTGGGGCGCCTTCTGCGTCAAACATTGTTACTTTACTTTTCATTTAATTTTCCACCTCGTTTATAATTTTTTGCGTGTTCTGCTGTTTTTACATTAGAATAATGTCTATGGGTGCCACCCCCACACGCTTGTTGCTATTATAATTATACGAAGGGAATTCGTCAAAGTTTATCTGCGTTTAACGAGAAAGCTCAAAATGATGATAATCCCTGGGAGTGGTCCAATTACCGCCCCATGTCCAGCCGCGGCTTATAAAGGCCGTGTAAACCGCGTCCCCCGGTATTATCATGCCGGGCCTTACGTAGCTACGGTCTAAATACGGCTCACCGGCCGCCGGTAGAAGGCGTTCTCCCCGCAGATACGGATTCTGAATCGGGTTAATATCAATAGCCATTCCAAATGCGTGCCGCGATAGCCTTGTTGTACCCGCTATATACCTCCAATTAAAAGCGCTACTGTTGTTAGCCGCCATCGAGTCATAATCATCGGCGTCAAAATAATCTATCAGCTTTATGCTGTATATCGGAAAGCGGCTTTCGTAGATTTCCTTGAAAATTTCTAGTACTTCCTCGCCTATTTCTGCGGCTACTATCATGTGGCCTATTCTGTCGTTGTCATCGAAGTCTACAAAGCTTACTGTTAAGTATGTAAGGCAATCGTGCGTTATTCTGGTTGTTTCGTGGAAGGTTCGGCCTTCGATAAATTCTATTATATGTTCCGGCAAAGGTTCACTGGTGAATACTGGTATGAATTCTGGTTCTGGCTCTGGCTCATATTCTTCTTCGTAAACTTCTTCATATTTTTCTTCTACTTCTACTACTACTTCCTCTTCTATTTCTACAGGAATCACCTCCTCAACTATTACTATGACTTCTGCCGCCTCGGTGTTCCTTAAACAGCCTGCCGCAAAAAGCAGACATATAATTATCACGCTTAAATTTTTCATTCTCACACAACCTTTCTCAGCCGATTCTAGCAAATTTCAACAAACTTTACAAATGCACCATTTTACAGTTATAATATCCGGAATATGAAGGGAGATGTCATAAACATGTATCAGAAGGTAGACACAAGTCACGAATTCGCAAAACGGGAAGAGCCTGTACTGGCTTTTTGGAAAGAAAAGAACATTTTAGAGCGCACTGTCACAGACAAGCCGCAAGACGCGCCTGATTATATTTTTTACGACGGCCCTCCTACAGCCAACGGAACACCGCATATTGGCCATGTTTTAACCCGTGCGGTTAAGGATGCTATTCCGCGCTACCACGTAATGAAAGGAAAGCGCGTTCAGCGGAAGGCCGGCTGGGATACCCACGGTCTGCCCGTAGAGCTTGAGGTCGAAAAAGAGCTTGGCATAAGCGGCAAGCCAGACATAGAAAAATACGGCGTAGAGCCTTTTATTCAAAAATGTAAGGAAAGCGTGTGGAAGTACAAAGATTTATGGGAAGAAATGAGCGATAGAGTCGCCTTTTGGGCAGATATGGACGATCCTTACGTGACCTACCATAACGAATATATAGAGTCTGTTTGGTGGGCGCTTTCTGAGATATGGAAGCAAGGGCGCATGTACAAGGGCTATAGGGTAGTCCCCTACTGTCCGCGTTGCGGAACACCCCTATCCAGCCACGAGGTTTCCCAGGGATATGCCGATGTTACGGAAGTTTCTGTCATCGCCAAATTTGCGCTAAAAGGTGCAGAAAAAACCTACTTTTTAGCCTGGACAACCACACCCTGGACACTTCCTTCCAATGTATCCCTTTGCGTCAACCCCAAAGAAGAGTATATATGGGCTAAAAAGGGCGATGAAACCTTCATTTTAGCCAAAGCCCTGGCGGATGATGTTCTTGGCGAGGGTTATACGATAGAAAAGACCGTCATCGGCCAAGATCTAGTCGGTACGGAATACGAGCCCTTAATGCCATACGTAAGGCCGCTATTAAATTTCCAGGAAAAATACTGTACCGTAAGCGCCGATGGCTACGTCACGCTTTCAGACGGCACCGGGATAGTTCACACCGCGCCAGCCTTCGGTGAGGACGATGCCCGTGTATGCAAGCAATTTGGCCTACCCTTTGTAAACCCAGTGGACGAGCAAGGGCGCTTTGTTGACGCCGTTACCCCCTGGGCAGGTGTTTTTGTAAAAGACGCCGACCCTAAAATTGTAGAATATTTAGAAGAAAAAAATCTACTCTTTAAAGCCATGGATTACGAGCATAGCTATCCATTCTGCTGGCGCTGTAAAACAGCCCTAATATACTACGCCCGCGACGCCTGGTTTATAAGAATGACAGACCTGCGCGATAATCTGCTGGTAAATAACGACACAGTAAGCTGGTATCCGGACAATGTACGCACAGGCCGTTTCGGTAATTTCCTAGAGAACGTAATCGACTGGAGCATAAGCCGGGAGCGTTATTGGGGTACGCCGCTACCCATCTGGGAATGCGAAGAAGGCCACCGCCACTGCATAGGCAGTGTAGCTGAGCTGAAATCTATGTCCAAAAACGTGCCGGATAATCTTGAGCTACACAAACCTTACATCGACGAGGTTATGATAACATGCCCAGAATGCGGTAAAGACATGAAGCGCGTACCAGAGGTAATAGATTGCTGGTTTGACTCTGGCGCCATGCCCTTTGCCCAATGGCATTATCCCTTTGAAAATAAAGATAAATTTGAAAAATACTTCCCGGCCAACTTTATTTCAGAGGCGGTTGACCAAACACGCGGCTGGTTTTATTCGCTTATAGCCATCTCCACCCTGCTGTTTGATGTATCCTCCTTTCAAAACTGTATCGTAATGGGGCATGTGCAAGACGCGCAGGGGCGCAAGCTTAGTAAGTCGCTAAAAAATTATGTTGACCCCATGGAATCCCTTGCCAAACACGGCGCAGACGCTATCCGCTGGTACTTCTTCATAAGCTCGGCGCCTTGGCTTAGCACACGCTATTCTGACGAAGCGGTTATGGAAGCACAGCGCAAATTTATGGGCACTATATGGAATACCTACGCCTTTTACGTGCTGTACGCCAACATCGACAACTTCAACCCCGGCAAATATAAATTGGAATACGACAAGCTACCCACAATGGATAAATGGGTCTTATCGCGCTTACACTCCCTTACTAGGAAAGTTGACGAGTGCCTGGCACGCTACGAGCTTACCGAACCGACACGCGCTTTAACACAATTTGCCGACGAGCTTAGCAACTGGTATATTCGCCGTTGCCGCGGCCGTTTTTGGGCTACCGGCATGGAGCAAGATAAAATAAACGCTTATTTGACACTGCATCATATTTTGATGACAGTTTCAAAGCTTGCCGCGCCTTTTATACCTTTTATAACAGAGCAAATGTACACCAACCTTATAAGCGGCCTGGAAAACGAGCCGGAAAGCGTCCACCTAAGCGATTTCCCGGTTTATAATGCCGAATGGATAAATCCGGCCCTGGAAGCGGACATGGAACAAGCGCTTGCAATAGTCGTGCTTGGCCGCTCTGCCCGTAACGCGGTGAACATCAAAAACCGTCAACCCCTGGCAGAAATGATAGTCGGTAGCGATTCGCCCGTGGCAGATTCGGAAATTATCGCAAACGAGCTTAATATCAAAAATGTACGCTTTGTTCCCAGCAAGGAGATTGAAGAGTACACCGCCTACAGCTTTAAGCCGCAGTTACGCACTTTGGGCCCCAAATACGGCCGCTTAGTGCCTAAAATTACCGAAGCCCTTAACGCAAATTCTAGCGCTAACATGAAAACGCTAAAAGAGGGTATTCTAAATTTAGATATTGAAGGCACGCAAGTTGAGCTTGGTATTGACGATGTTCTTGTAGAGGTAGGCCAAAAAGAAGGGTATGCCGTACAAATGGATCGCGAGTTAAGTGTAGTTTTAAATATTCAGCTAAGTGACGAGCTTATAGAAGAAGGTTATGTACGCGAGCTGGTTAGCAAAATACAGACCATGCGTAAAGAGGCCGGCTTTGAGGTAATGGACAGAATCATCATACGCTACGGCCAAAATGAGCGTCTTTCCGAAGTTTTTGACCGTAACCGCCAAAGCATAGCAGAGGAAGTTTTAGCCGACGAAATATCCCCGGGCGACACCAAGAACGCCGGCGGATATTCTAAAGAATGGCAAATAAACGACCAAAAACTACATTTATGGCTTAAAAAAACCAATTCATAGTAGACAGCATGTAAGAATATGTTATATAATGGCCGGAAGGTCATTTTGGTAATACAGATTTGCTATATATAGAGAGGAGCTTTTTATGAACAACGATGTTTACAAAGTTGAATCAAGCACCGTCACGAAGTTCGTAGTTATGTCAATTATCGGCGTATTTTTATTCCTGGCGCCCATACCTGACGGTGCGGGGGCATTCAACATCCCACTTGGTATGGCAATCGACTGGATTAACGCTAACGTATTCCGATCGGTTGTTGTAACAACAGTTGACGGCGCGGGCAATTTGTTTATACATCACGCCCTGGCCCTTATTGCTATTACCGTATCCTTTATTGGTACTGTTTTGGCTTACACTGTTAAACCTGGCTTTATTGAGAATAATCCGAAAGTAAGGGCGCTTTTCCGAAGCTCACCGCTTTATGTTGTTACTAGAGCTATTGCCTTTGTGTTTATTTGGATGCTGTTCCTTGATATTGGCCCGGCCGCTGTAATCGCCAGTCATACCGGTGACGAAATGATCCATCTTGCCGCCGCTCTTATGACCATTTTCATCATTCTTGCGCCTACTATGCCGCTTATTACAGACTTTGGCCTTATGGACTTCTTTGGTATATTCATAAAAAAAGTTGTGCGTGCCCTGTTTACATTGCCTGGCCGCGCCTCCGTTGACCTTATGGCTTCTTGGTTCGGTTCCTCTGTTGCCGCCCTTATCATCACTCGCGGCCAACACGAACGCGGCTACTATACAGACCGCGAGGCTTCTGTTATAGCCGTAAACTTTTCCTTTGTATCCATACCTTTTACCTTTGTTGTTGTTTCAACAATCGGTATACAACATCTTTTCTTCCCCTTTATAGGCGCGGTTTATCTTGTCTGCGTTATATTGGCCATGATTATGCCACGCATTCCGCCCCTACGTAACATTCCTGATACATACCTTGAAGATGTTGGTAAACAAATTACTGAGGACGAAAAACCCGATAATATTTCCAACTTCCAATGGGCATTATCTTCCGCTTGTAAACAGGCAGATAAATCTAATGCCGAAACTATCGTTAAACAAGGTTTAAGCAGCTATCTTAATATTTTTATGGATCTTATCCCTATCGTTTTGGCTTGGGGTACCATTGGTCTTATGCTGGTTGAGCTTACTCCTATTTTTGACTTTATTTCCTTCCCTATGGGTCTGTTCCTACAAATCTTCCAAATTCCGGGAGCCATGGAATTTGCCCATGTTACCTTAATCGGCTTTATTGATATGTTCCTGCCGGCTCTGTTCCTTGGCGGCGCACCTGTAGAAACTCAGTTTATACTTGGCGTACTCTCCATCGTACAGATCATCTTTATGGCAGAAACTGGCGTACTTATCATAAAATCCAGAATGCCGCTTAACTTCGGTAAACTCTTTATAATCTTTATGATGAGGACTATCTTCGCCCTACCACTTATTGTTCTGTTTACACGGCTGTTCCTTAATCTTTAATGACTTGTTTGCATAAGAGGGTCAGTTGGTGACTGTGAGTCACCAACTGACCTTATAATTACTAAGGGGGATTTATCACATATGGATACCGTAAAAGTACAATCTGAGATTGGGACTTTAAATTCTGTTATTTTAAAAAGGCCTGCGCTTGAAATTGAAAATCTGACACCCGACTACGTAGGCGATCTTCTTTTTGACGAAATTCCGTATCTACCGCAAATGCAGGTGGAACACGATTACTTTGCAAGAATTCTAAAAAACAGAGGTATAGAGGTCTTATACCTGGAAGAGCTTATGGCCGAAGTTTTACGTTCTGACGCCATCAAAGAAGATTTTTTGAATGCCGTACTGGACGAAAGTAACCATCTGGACGGCTATATTCTTAAGAAAGTGTATGAATATCTGATGAAGTTTACGGCTGCTGAAATGGTGGCCAAAATAATGGGCGGCGTGCGCAAGGACGAGCAAGGCTTGGATATTTCCGCTAAAAAGAGCCTGCTTTCCATGGTGGCGCTTAATTATCCTTTTTATGTATCGCCCATGCCTAATTTGTACTTTACCAGGGATCCGGCGGCCTTTATTGGCAATGGCGTGGCCATTAGCAAGATGAACAAGCCCGCCCGCAGAAAAGAGTCCCTGTTTATTAAATATATTTTGGAAAATCATGTCCGTTTTAAAGATACCAATATTCCCAAATGGATAGACCGCGATTACCGCTTTAGCATAGAAGGCGGCGATATTTTGGTGCTTAGTAAAAATGCCATAGCCATAGGCATTTCTGAAAGGACTTCCGCCGTTGCTATTGAACAAATTGCTAGAGAGTTATTTGCTAAGCAGAAGGATATAACCAAGGTATTGGCAGTGGATATTCCGAAGAAGCGCGCTTTTATGCATTTGGATACCGTTTTTACTATGCTTGATAAAACTTTATTTAGCGTTCATCACGAAATATTTGATTCTAACGGCGAAATTGACTCTTATATAATAGAGCGCGACGATGATGACTCGCTGTTGAATATTAGACCTTTTAAGAGTATAGAGGCGGCTTTAAAGGAAACCTTGGCGCTTGATGAAATTGAGTTGATTCCCTGCGGCGGTACCGATAAAATAGCCGCCGCCAGAGAACAGTGGTCTGACGGCTCTAATACCCTTGCGATAGCACCTGGTGTTGTTGTAACTTACGATAGGAATTATATAACTAATAAAATTTTTAGAGATCGCGGTATTGAAGTGCTTGAGATACCTAGCTCTGAAATATCACGTGGGCGCGGCGGGCCTAGGTGTATGAGTATGCCTTTGTATCGGGAGGATGTTTAGGTTTTTGTTATGAGCGGATTAACTGACTCGTTGATTTTGGAAATAAGAGAGGTTTTAGAAAATGCCCGGCAGAATGTAGCCCGGCAAGTAACCGCTGAGCTACTTACAGCATATTGGAACATCGGACGCATTATCGTTGAGCATGAACAAGGTAGCAAAACCCGCGCTGAATATGGTGCGCAGACCTTAAAAGATTTGTCAAAGTTTTTAACATCTGAATTTGGCAGAGGTTTTTCGCGTTCAAATTTACAATATATGCGTAGCTTTTATTTGGTATATTTAGATTTGCCAGACGCGTCTGGCAAATTAACATGGTCGCATTATTGCGAGCTTCTTTCTATTTCCGACGAAAATAAACGCAATTTTTACGAAAAGGAATCAATAAATTCCAGCTGGTCTGTTCGCGAGTTGAAACGGCAAATCAGTACATCGCTTTTTGAAAGGCTACTGTTATCCGAAGGCAAAGCCAATAAGGAAACGGTGCTTTCTCTTGCCCAACACGGGCTTGAAATATCTAAGCCTATCGACATAATTAAAGACCCCTACGTGTTTGAGTTTTTAGGTATTCCCGAAAACAAGCCCATGATAGAGAACGACTTGGAAAAAACCCTTGTTCAGCAAATCGAAAAATTTTTATTAGAGCTTGGCCGGGGCTTTATGTTTGTTGGCACACAACAGCGCATTACACTTAATAATGTCCATAGGTATGTAGATATGGTTTTCTACAACAAAATTTTACGAGCTTATGTACTGATAGAATTAAAGACAGTGAAATTTTTACCTGAATCAGTAGGACAGTTAAATGCATACTTAAATTATTTTAGCGCAGAAGTAAATGACGAAAACGACAATCCACCCATCGGTATTATTCTCTGCACAGACAAAGAAAATATAGATGTTGAATATGCCTTAGGCGGTATATCAAATAATATCTTCACTTCACGCTATACGTATTATATCCCTGACAAAGCAGAGTTAATAGCACAGGTCGAAGCTGTTTTAAAAGAATGGCACGCAACCAGGCAATGATTTGTTTTTTTATAATTGCTTATTCAGAATTTTTTTATTTTGTTGACATATGCAAGAAGCCATGATAATATGTTGCCCGTAACTGCACCAAGTGCCCGTTACGGGCATTCTGTATTTTTTACCCCAGTAGGAGGATTTTGATGAAAACAGGCACAGTGAAATGGTTTAACGCGGAAAAAGGCTATGGATTTATTTCCATCCAAGGCGAAGATGATGTATTTGTACATTTTTCCGCCATCAATGCCGAGGGCTTTAAGACCCTTGAAGAAGGCCAGGAAGTTCAGTTTGAGGTCGTCCAAGGAGCAAAAGGTCCACAGGCCGCCAATGTCGCTCGTATATAATTAGCGATGCACTGCCGCCGCATTTAATATATGTGTTATATGCCAGGCAATCTGCAATCTCATGAATACGGACGAAATGATTAAAAAGCGAGGGAAGGCATAGGCCGACTCTCGTTTTTTTCTTATTTTCCCTTGACGTCGGCAAAACAAGCGGCTATACTGGTGTAAAATTTGGAAGAACGAATTTGCTGTTATTTTGACGTAATTCTAAAATAAGGGAGATGGGAGCGCTTTAAAGTGGAAATTAGTAATGCAATAAACGTAGAAGAGGCCTTGGGGCGTGTGGTGAACAATAAGGCTCTGTTTAAGCGTCTGCTAGGAAAGTTTTCCGGACGCAAGCTGGTAGAGCAAATAGAAGAGGCTATAAATGCCGAAGATTACACCACCGCCACCAATGCTTGTCATGCGCTTAAGGGACTTGCGGCCAATCTGGCAATGTACCCTTTGACAGACATAACAAAACAAATAGAAAAGCGCCTGGCTAATAATGAATCCGCCCAGGATCTATTTCCGGTTTTATATGAAAATTTAGAAGCGGCAGAAGCGGCTATCGAAATTATCATAGCAGAGTAATACCGGACTAGCCTTGCGCAATAAAATAGGTAAACGCGCTTAAGGTAAAATGGCACATGGAAGGAGAGTGATGCGATGCAACGCGGCAGTAACGCACTTAAAAGACATATAGCACCACAAAAACAAGCGGCAAAAGAGGAAAACACATTAACCAGGTTCGGAATAGGAACCATGGATCATACTATATTTCTGGTAGTTGTTATTTTGGTATTGTTCGGGATAATGATGGTATTTTCCGCAAGCTACATAGTTACCGGGCGTAGCCCCAATCATAACTTTGATTCATTTTACTTTCTGCGGCGTCATGTTCCCTTTGCCTTGCTGGGCTTTGTTGGTATGAATTTTGCCGCTAATTTTAACTATAAATTTTTAAAAAGGTTTGCCTTGCCGCTTTATGGTACTTCTTTAGGCTTGCTTTTGTTTACTGTTCTTTACGGAATAGTCAGCCGCGGTGCGCGTCGTTGGATTATGCTTCCCTTCGGCTTTCAGTTTCAGCCTTCTGAGATTGCTAAAGTGGCGCTTATTTTGGTTATGGCTCGTATTATCTCTAAAAATCCTAATATACTTAAAACTTGGCCGGGCTTTTTGTTCTGCTGTGCTATTGTTGGAATTATGGCTGTCTTTGTCGCCTTGGGTAACTTGAGTACGGCCATTATTATAGCGATAATTGGCGGCGGTATGATTTTTATGGCCAGCCCTCATATTATGCGCTTTGTGGTTGCCGCAATGGCCGCTGTCGGCGGAATGGTTGGTTATCTTTACTTCATGGCTTATCATGCCTCTGGCGTGATGGGCGGGCAGTTTAGGGGCGATAGATTTTTGGCCTGGCGCAATCCTTTCGATTATATGCAAGGTACCGGCTTCCAGATTGTTCAGTCGCTTTATGCTATAGCTTCTGGCGGGCTGTTTGGTCTGGGAATTGGGCAAAGCCGGCAAAAGACCTTTTTGCCTGAGGTTCATAATGATGTTATTTTTTCTGTTATAGTGGAGGAGTTGGGCCTGGTAGGGGCCGGGATAGTGCTTTTGCTTTTTGGTATTTTGATTTGGCGTGGGCTTATGATTGCTATGAATGCTACTGATAGTTTTGGGGCTTTGGTGGCTGTTGGTATAATTTTGATGATCGCTAGTCAGGTTATTATTAATGTGGCTGTTGTTACTAATAGTATACCTAATACTGGTATTCCTATGCCTTTTATAAGTTATGGCGGTACTGCGCTTGTGGTTTGTATGGCTTGTATGGGGATTTTGTTGAATATTTCGCGGCATTCTAAGGTTGAATGATGGGGGATTGCTGGTCTCTCTCGGGGCATCCGGAGGAAGGGCTAACTAAGAAATCTATGTGGGTGACATACTTTAATGCGCTTAATATTACACAATCCAGCTTCTTGTAGAATCATCATCGTCCACACGTTGCGCATGGTTTTCTTCATCTTCCAGTAAACTTTCCATGTGTTGGCGCATAAGTTCCGCCCATGAGGGTCTATCTTCTTCGGGTAGTTCAAATTCAGCCCTTCGTTCACGCCTTTGTTCACGCAAGTCGGGGCTTCGTGTTATCAGCCATCCACTTGATGTGCCGTCCTCGTGTATTCTCGCGCCTTGGGCAATTACTTCAATACCTTGACTTGCAAAACTTTGTATTGAACCCCTCATGGCTTCCACATGGTCTATTACCAAAGCCTTCAACCGCACCATTTCTTCGGGGTCACTTCCTGCCCTTCGCAGCATTTCGGGGTGAATACCGAGATTCATTCCCCCACCAGTAAACGGAGCCATGTTTGTGGACAAATTTACGCCCGATGTAAACTGCTTCATTGCCGATAAAACACCATTTGCGTTAAGGTTTCCGCTTGGCATATTTGTAACGCTCGCCCTCGCCCTTTGATATGCACCTTGGCTAACAACAGAGCCGTTAATGTTTGCAACACTCATTCTAATTCCTCCTTGTTTTTAACGGTAGCTTCCGCTATGAATTAGATACGCCAACCGCTCGACTCATCTGCCATAGCACGTTCCATACTTTCCCGCATTATCTCAACCCAAGAAGGGCGGTCTGATTCGGGTAGTTCAAACT
>Ga0209755_10001973_pt1 | contig 29573 bp, 23 predicted proteins | sample TergutCo191P1_FD_187301 | JGI IMG/M metagenome (GOLD analysis project Ga0209755, IMG submission 187301) | Cornitermes sp. P1 segment gut microbial communities from Petit-Saut dam, French Guiana - Co191P1 (SPAdes) (version 2) | ecosystem: Host-associated > Arthropoda: Insects > Digestive system...
TTTATGTTGCAGTGACAGACCGCAACCATAGTCTAACATGGGAGGTTTTTAAATTCAGGAATGATGCTAAAGCTTTAACCCCCGGCATAGCCGGGGGGTTGGGGATGTCCACTAAAAGCTTTACGAAGTATACTTCGTAAAGCTTTTGTCTCTGGCCGAAGGCGCACAAGAGCCTAGGCGCAGAAAACAGCCGCGTTAGCGGTTGTTTTCTATTGCGATTGGAACTTTTTTGACCCGGAAAAATATAAACTAAGCTTTGGAATTACTCGGACTTGGGGGTGTCGGGTTTGGAGGGGTCGGGGGCGGAATCTTTGGGGTCTTCGGCAGTGGGGGGTGCGGCGGCGGCGGCTTTGGCCTCGGCTTCGCGCTGGGCGGCTTCGGCGGCCGGATCAAACACGTTGATAATAGCGGTTTCGGGGTCTAGTTCTTTGTCGGACAGCTCAACACCTTTTGGAATCTTGAGGTCGGCCACAGTGAGGCGATCTTCGGTGGTAGCCAGACCGCTAGCGTCTAGCTCGAGCCCGGACGGTAGGTCGGCTGGCTTGGCCTTGACGTCTATCTCTTCCATGACCTGCAGGGTGCTGAGACCGATGCGGGAAGCTTCGGAAGTTTCGAAACCAACGACGATGATTGGCGTGGTGGCTTCGACGATTTCGTCGGCAGAAATGGCCTGGAATTCAACGTTGCGGATGGTGCGCTTGACGGGGTCGATGTCGATGTTTTTGACTAGCGCCATTTGTGGCTGGCCGGCGATGTCGAGGTCGATGGGCGAGTGGTAGCCGGCGCTGCGCAGGACCTTTTCGGTGATGTTGTAGGGGGAGGCCGTCAAAATGGGGGCCTCGAGGCCGCCGTAGACGACGGAAGGGATTTGCCCTTCAAGGCGTAGCTTGTTGGCCTTTTTGCCGGTGGCGGTGCGTTTTTCAAGCTGTAATTTGCTCATGGGCTTATATTATGCTAATCTGGAGGTAAAATCAAGCATTAACGTGTTGGTCCGCGCAAGGAGTACTATGAAAACTAGAGTAGCAAATAAAAAAGTGGGGGGAGGGCGCGATCGTGGACGCGCTTTTATATTGCGATATTTGCTGTCGCTGCTGTTTGGCTGGGCGTTTGCTGTGGTGATGATTGCGACGATTAGTTTTGTGATACAAGGGATATTTGGCGACAAACACAATAGTTTGTACTTTCCGAATGAAAGTTTTGCGCTGATGTTGACGTCGCTGGTGGTGTTTGGAACGCTGCACTTGTTGCTGGCGTTTACGGTTGACGGGAAAGTAAGGTTGGACGAGAGGGCCGAAAAAGTGACGAAAATACTGAGTACGGTTTACAACATTGGGCTGGTCGGCATGGCGGCAGGATTTGCAATTGTGGCGCTTTATCCGCTGATTGGGTGTTTGACTAGTTTGACCAATATGGAGGCTGGCGCGGTGACACAATTGGTGACGACCGGGACAGTTGCGGTGGGACTTTTGATGGTGATGATGCTGCACCAGGCGAGAATACCGGCAAAAATGCCGCGTGGGGTATATCTGGTGGTGATGGGGACGCTGGCTATTGTGGCGATGGTTTTGTTTTTGGCGATTCCGATGCGAGAGTCACGCGAGGCGATAAAAGATCAGAGGATTATTGATGATCTGGAGCTGATTCAATCTGAAATTTGGCGTTATGTGGAAAAGAATGATCAGTTGCCAGAGAATCTGAACGCGCTTGGGCTGGGAGGACTAAACAGAAGTTTGAGAGATTTTGAGTTTCGGCCGGGAGAGATGAAGTCGAGTGCGTATTATGACGACGTGCATTATTTTGAATACACGTTGTGCGCGGATGGGTTTTTGAGGGACATGTCGGGGGGAAACACGCAATACGGCACATTCGGAAATCATACGAAGGGATATAATTGTTTTGACTTGGAGGCTTATGGGGGCTACCGCAACAGTGGCGGTGATGATTATGACTATGATTACGAATATTATGGTACGTAACTAAAAAAAGGAGTGATGTTATGGCAAACGAAAAAATAGCAAAAAGCAGGGGGACAGGAGGGGCGAAGAGAGTGTCTGGCCGCGGGCGGGGGTTTGTCTTGCGATATTTGTTGTCGCTGGTGTTTGGGTGGGTGTTTGCGGTTGCACTGATCAAGATAATCTATTGTGTGGCAATAAACATAGGTCCTTATGGCTTCTTTACTAGTGTGAGGGGTTATGGTGGGCTGAATTATTTGATGCTGCTTTTGGTGACCTCGGTGGTGTTTGGGGTGCTGCATTTGGTGCTAGCGTGGTCGGTGGATAAAAGACCTGTCTTGGACAAGGGGGCCGAGAAGTACACCAAGGTGTTTGGTACGATTTATCGTGCAGGTTTAGCACTGATGGCGATAGGCCACGCGATGATTGTGTCATATCTGCTACTTGGCGCGGCGGTCATTGGCTTGGAAAGCTGGGAATGGCCGATGGTGGCGGAGGGAATTGTAACTTTTGCAATTATCATACTGGTGCTACTGGTGATGAGAGGCTACCAAATGCGGATGTTTGCTAGGTGGCCGAGATGGGTGTACCCGACGGTGATGGGGCTAGTGGGCATAGTCACGATTGGGTTGTTTTTGGTGTTTCCGGTGAGTGAAATACGTGACGAGAAAATCACGAGTGACATAAGAACTATAGAGCTCGCAATAGATGATTATGTACGTGATCATGGTAGATTGCCGAGTGGCTTGGACGCATTGACCTTGAAAGATTTGAACCGTGACGTTAGCAAATATGGGTTTAGGCAAAGGTCCAAGGAAGATGGGCATTATTTGGAATATATGATTTGTACGGATGGATTTTCGGCCAGTGGATCAGCTTACTTGGGTAACATATATAGCGATTGGACAAGGGGTCACAACTGTTTCGACATGGAAGTTTGGGGGGATACTACGAATGTGGTCATTACGCGACTGCGAGCAGGCCCGAGATTATGATATGTAGCTAAAAATTAGAGGACTGACTTGAGAAACTGGCCGGTGGGGGAGGCGGGGTCGCGCGCGATTTGTTCGGGGGTGCCGGTGGCGATGACTTGGCCGCCGTGGGAGCCGCCTTCGGGGCCCATGTCGATAATGTAGTCGGCGCATTTGATGATGTTGAGGTTGTGTTCGATGATGATCATGGAGTTGCCGCTGGCGACGAGCTTTTGCAAGATGCTCATGAGGCGTTTGGCGTCGTGGGTGTGGAGGCCGGTGGTGGGCTCGTCGAGGATGTAGAGGGTGCGGCCGGTGGAGCGACGGGAGAGTTCGGTGGCGAGCTTGATGCGTTGGGCTTCGCCGCCAGAGAAGGTGGTGGCGGGCTGGCCGAGGCGGACGTAGCCGAGGCCAACGTCGCGCAGGGTTTTTAATTTGTTGCTGATTGCAGGGAGGTTGGCGAAAAAGTCGGAGGCTTCGTCGATGGTCATTTGTAGGACGTCGGAGATGGTTTTGTTTTTGTATCTGACTTCCAAAGCTTCGCGATTGTAGCGCAGTCCACGGCAGACGTCGCAGGTGACGAAAACGTCGGGGAGGAAGTGCATTTCGATCTTGATGACGCCGTCGCCTTGGCAATTTTCGCAGCGGCCGCCTTTGACATTAAAACTGAAGCGGCCAGGTTTGTAGCCGCGAACTTGAGCTTCGGGCTGGCCGGCGAAAAGGTCGCGGATGGGGCCGAAAACGCCGGTGTAGGTGGCGGGGTTGGAGCGGGGGGTGCGGCCGATGGGGGATTGGTCGATGACGATGACTTTGTCTAGGTGCTCGATGCCGTCGATGCGTTCGTGGAGACCGGGGACGGTTTGGGTGCGATGGAGACGGGCGAGGAGCTCGTTCGCGACAATACCGTTGACAAGGGTGGATTTGCCAGAGCCGGAGACGCCGGAGACGACAGTGAGGAGGCCGAGGGGGAACTGGACATCGATGTTTTTGAGATTGTTTTCGCGGGCGCCGACGACGCGCAAGAATTTGCCCGTGGGTTTGCGACGTTTGCTCGGCGTGGGGAACTTTTCTTTGCCGGACAAGTAGCGGCCGGTGATGGAATTTGCGTTCTTGGCGACTTCTGCTGGGGTGCCAGTGGCGATGACTTCCCCGCCCTTTACACCAGCGCCGGGGCCGATGTCCACGAGATAGTCGCTTTGGTGGATGGTGTCTTCGTCGTGCTCGACTACGATGACGGTGTTCCGCAAATCGCGCAGGTGCTTGAGGGTATTGATGAGTTTGTTGTTGTCGCGCTGGTGGAGGCCAATGGAGGGTTCGTCCAGCACATAGAGTACGCCCTGGAGACCGCTGCCGATCTGGGTGGCCAGGCGGATGCGCTGAGCTTCGCCACCAGATAGGGTGCTGGCGCTGCGGCCAAGCTCGAGGTAGCCCAGGCCGACGTTTTGCATGAAGCCGACGCGGGCTTTGATTTCTTTGAGGATGGGGCGGGCGATGAGTTCTTCGTTCTGCGCCAATTCTAAGTTGCCGTTCAAAAATTCCAGAGCTTCGTCGACATCCATAGCGCAGATATCCATGATGTTGAAACCGTGGATGGTGACGGCGAGGACGGAGGGGCGGAGGCGCGCGCCGTGGCAAGTTTGGCACTGGCGTTCGCGCATGAAGCGTTCGATGTCTTTGCGGATGAAGTCGCTGTCGGTTTCTTTGTAGCGGCGCTCGAGGGTGGGGATGACGCCTTCGTAGACGGTTTGGTAGGTGGTGCCGTTGCCCCATTTGGGGTGGTTGCTGCCAATGGAAACGGTGTATTTGTCTGGGCCGGTGCCGTAGAGGATTTGGTGGATGGCGTCCTCGGAGAGATCTTTGACTGGTGCGTGGACGGAAAAGTTGTGGCGGGCGCCGACGGCGGTGAGGCGCTTGAGCCACCAGGACTCTTGGTTGACGCGGTTGTAGGGGCGGATGGCGCCTTCGGCGATGGTGAGGTTGGGGTTGAGGACTAGCGCGGGGTCGATTTCCATGCGGCTGCCCAGGCCAGTGCAGGTGGGGCAGGCGCCCTGGGGAGCGTTGAAGGAGAAGAGGCGTGGTTCGAGCTCGGGGATGAGCTCGTCTGGGTGGTCGGGGCAGGCGTAGCGCTGGGAGAATGTAAAGATTTCGCTATTTTCAAGGACTGTCCCTGAAATAGCGCCGAGGGCGGTGGTGTTGTCGGTGATTTGGAGAACTTGGATGATGCCCTGCCCGATTTCGAGGGCCTGTTCGACGGACTGGGAGATGCGAGAGAGGAGGTCTTTGGACATGATGAAGCGATCGACGACGATTTCGATGTTGTGGCGCTGATTTTTGTCGAGCTCGGGGAATTCGTCCAATGCGTAAACGATGCCGTCGACGCGGGCGCGGGAGAAGCCTTTGGTGAGGTATTGGTCGGGGACGTGGGCGAAGGTGCCTTTTTTGTGCGTAACTAGCGGCGCGAGCAACATGAGTTTGCTGGCGGGGGGGAGTTTCATGACTTCGTCGACGATGTCCTCGACGGTGCGTTTTTCGACTTCTTGGTGGCAGACTGGGCAGTGGGGGATGCCGATGCGGGCGAATAATAGTCTGAGATAGTCGTAGATTTCGGTGACGGTGGCGACGGTGGAGCGGGGGTTTCTGCTGGTGGACTTTTGGTCGATGCTGATGGCGGGGCTGAGGCCGGTGATGAGGTCGACGTCGGGTTTATCCATGATGCCGAGAAACATGCGGGCGTAGCTAGAGAGCGATTCGACGTAGCGGCGCTGGCCTTCAGCGTAGATAGTGTCGAAGGCGAGGGAAGATTTGCCGCTGCCGGAGAGGCCGGTAATGACGACGAGTTTGTCGCGCGGGATATCGAGGTCGATGCTCTTGAGGTTGTTGGCCCGAGCACCGCGGATTTTGATGTAGTCTTGGGTATCGCCTTGGGCGCTACCCTGCACACCGATGTTTTTTTTGCTGTCCATAAACTGTTAGATTATACACTGAAATGGCGGGGGAATCAACTGTCTCAAGCGCCGATGCGGTCTTTGCGGCCGGCGCGGTGTGCGTTGTGTTCGACGTATTCGATGATTTTGGCGGCGACATTGCGGCCGGTGATTTTTTCGACGCCGAAGCCGGGAGAGGTGTTGACCTCGAGAACTAGCGGACCATGATTGCTGCGCATGATGTCTACGCCAGCGATGCGAAGGCCCATAGCTTGTGCGGCTTTGATGGCAGTTTTGTTCTCGTCGTCAGTAAGCTTGATCGGGGTGCCTTCGGCGCTACGATGAAGGTTGCTGCGGAATTCGTCGTCGAGAGATTCGCGTTGGTAGCTGGCAACAACTTATGCCACCAACTACGAAGGCGCGAATGTCGACGCCGGCGGATTCTTTGACGAATTATTAGGCAAAAAAAATTTGCATCGTTGGGGGGGGTATGTATTTGATTATGGTCTCAATTTCGATTCCATAACCCGAACAATCACGTCGTTCATTGTAGCTTATTTCCCAAACAGTGCAAAAATATCAGCGTTCGGGTAACCGTCTGCACGTAATCTATTTTGACTCGGACGCCCACCAAATCGTTGCGATATTGTCGAGATATCATGGTCGCTCTTTAATGAACGGTATAATACTAGTGGTGTATCGGTGATTAGTATTATTAGGGCATCAGCACTGGGTGTACCGTAAAATAAATAGTCTCTCAATTCATTTTTGTATATTGACGGACACTCGGCGAGTACTACTTTGCGCCCGTCAATGGTTACTATTTTTGACGCATCAGTAATTTCCTTACATGTGTTTGTAATTATCTCTTGCTGAACGTCTGCCATTGCTAAATCTTCGGGCAGAAATAGTTTCAGATTGTCACGTAGTTTTTTAAAAAATACTTTAATGTATCTTTCTCTTCCCCACGCTTTAAACAATAGGTGTAGGCGATATGGCATGTCATTATTAGTGTTGCGCCACTCAAATGTATCAAATAGACGAGTTAGCTCCACGAAGTTGTTTATGGCTTTGGTTGGTTGTAATTTATTATCACCAACTAAGTAATTATAAAATAAGCTTGTGGCGCAATCATGCGGATCAGAACCCGTGTGCCCATGGTGGTCAAATATCTTCACCTTTTCTGATGCAATATCATTTCCGGGCCATAAATCGGTGATGAAATATGTGTTAGGATACCACTCGTGTTTATGGTTCGCCAAAAAATTTCTTATCCCCGGGCGTATAGGATATCTTGGATATATAATTTTGATGTCGTCCCCAAATGCAAGCTTTGCCAATATCGCGCAGCCTACACCGTCAGTATCCGTGCCGTCGGTAAATAGTATGTAGTCGTGGCGTTGTGTGGTACGGTAAGTTTTCTTGACCCGTATCTTTATAATGGAATTATCTGCCCTGGCCATAGGCGCCCTTCGTGGTACCATACATGTTCATTGAATAGGCATCATCTGGAAGATCTTTATTATAAACGTAGTCCGGCATCCACAAATTGTCTGGTGGGTATTTCCGCAACATCTTGCCCATAAAAACATTCCCTGTAGTATCAACCGCTTCACCTAGATCTTCGGGTCTAAGCTTGGCCAGTTCATCAACCAGACGTTTCATAAACACATTGCCTTTTTGTGCCGCTAAAATTGGAGTGGCATTATATGGTTGATATCGCTGTAGTCGTTTCCATCTCGGATCGCTATGATCTAATTTGTCAACATCAATACCTTCTTTTTTGTAAGTCTCTAGTAATTTTTTACGATCATCCTGCAAAACAGCGCCCGTACACACAGTATATAGCTCTATATCATCGGAGAACTGGTTGTCAACGCTGCGAAGACAAATATGATCTGCCTCAGGCATATATCCACCATATTCATATAATATTTCGTAACGCAAAATATCCGCTAAGATATGCCAAGCATAATATGTCGCGTGGTCTCCTAATAATTCTTGTCCTTTTAATTTAACGAATTTATCTTCGCCGCCTGGGCCTTTGCCTCTAATGTTATTCTCGTAAACGTTCATATAATGATCAATTATGCGTTGATTATGCCATTTGCGACTAAATACTTTTTTATTGTCCCACAATATATATTGCCAGTTGGGATTTTTTTCTTTCCAGGTATTCATCCATTTTATAGGTGCTGGTAATGGTCCGACCCAAATTTGGTGAATTATACGATTAATCATCTTTGCTATCTCCCTCCGTTATTCTTTGCTTTGCAGGAATTTTCAATGAATTCAATTATTTTATTGGCTACATTAACGCCGGTGACTTCTTCTATACCAAAATCACCACTAGCGTTCAATTCGATTACTGCAGGGCCACGCTTGGTTCTCATAATGTCAACTCCGGCGGTCGAAAGCCCGACCGCACCAGACGCTGCTACGACTAGCTGGTTTTCGGCATCAGTTAGTTGTATGGGTTTGCCACTGCCGCCAGCATGCAAATTGGAACGATATTCGCCTTCTTTGGCCTTACGCTGCATTGATGCTACAACTTGATTGCTAACCACATAAGCCCTAATGTCTGTTCCGCGAGATTCTTCTATAAATTCTTGAATTATGCAATTTTTTCCGTTATCTTCCAAGTCACATACAATTGTCTCCGCTTTCAATTTACTATCAGCCAAAAGAACTCCGCGACCCTTTGTTGCCCATTCATCTAAAATTTTGATGATTATATTCTGGCCATGCATTATCCCAATATAGTCGTTCATTGATTTTGTGTTATTGGAAAAAAAAGTATCGGGTGTATTTATACCTTTTTTTGCTAATATCTGTGCCGTTCGCCATTTGTTGTTTGCTATGTTAAATGCCTGCGACCCATTAGTAACAAAAACGCCCATTGATTCAAATTGGTTAATAACATCCAGTCCGTAATGGAATTCTCCTTGGATGATCCATGGAATAACCGCGTCAATATTTTCTAACTTTTCGCCACGAAATATTACTTGCGGATTATTATTTTTTATTGCCAACGAACAGTCATTATAGCGCACTCTTAATATTTTGTGACCGCGCTTCGTGCCTTCTTCTGTTAATCGATCAATACCTTTAACCATAAGCTTATCTGAAGCATAAGTGAGAATAACTATATTCATTTTATTTACTATGCCCCCACTTTGTCGTTGGAGCGTTTGCGCGGAACGTTCTCTTCCACATATTTTACTATGGCTTCGGCGATATTGACGCCGGTAGTTTTTTCTATGCCTTGCATGTTTGGGTAGGCGTTTATTTCTTGAACTAGCGGACCGCGTTCGGACTGGATAATATCTACGCCAGCTAGAGATAGATGGGTGGTTTTGCATGCGATCTGTGCTAGTTGTTTTTCGTTTCGAGTCAGCTTAACGGGCTTTGACGACCCGCCTTGGTAGATATTGGAACGAAATTCGCCTTCTGCCGCTTCGCGCTGCATAGATGCTATGACTTTTCCGCCTACTATAAAAGCACGAATATCCTTGCCCTCAGATTCTTCAATATATTCCTGCACCAACACGCTTACTGACTGGCTGAGGAATGCCTCAATTGCTGCACGTGCTGCCTTGTTGGTCTCTGCCAACATTACGCCGCTGCCCATACTCCCACGGGCTACTTTGATAATCAAGGGAGCGCCTCCTACCATGTTCACCAGTGCAGCCGCGTCTGTTTCTGGAGCCGAATAGGCAAAAGCAGATTTTGGGATGTCGATACCGGTTTTCGAAAATAACTGCATTTGGTAAATCTTATTACGTGCACGAGCTAATGCCAATGATCCAACTGTAGAAAACACGCCCATCATTTCAAATTGACGTATTATAGCTACGCCATAATCGGTAGATGGTATTACAATTTGTGGGATAATAGCATCTAGGTCGGTTACCGGTTTGCCTTTGTAAAATACTTTCGGGGAACTTTGCGAAATATTTGCGTAGCATTCAAGGTAATTAATAAACTTCACGGCGTGTCCGCGTTTTTTTATCTCTTCAACTAGCCTAACCACATTGTAGCTTTTGGCAGAGGAAGCAAGTAGCCCAATTTTCATGCAATCTCCCTTTGTGTTAGTTTATATTGTTTGCTCGAATTTTGATTCAAGCTCAATCTTTAGTCGTGCGTAAAAATTTATAGTTCAATCTTCTTAGATTATAGCAATTTGCGGGCGGTATGTCAATAGCGAAACAGATATGGAGACTGTGCGTAGAGTAGCAATCAATGGTACAATGTTGATTATGAAGTTTAATTTGGTTAGTAAGTATCAGCCGATGGGGGATCAGCCGGCGGCGATTGAGACGCTGATGCGGGGGCTTACTTCTGACGTGCGCGAACAGACGTTGCTGGGGGTGACGGGGTCGGGTAAGACTTTTACGATGGCGAACATTATCGCGCAGCGCAATGTGCCGACTTTGGTGCTGGCGCATAACAAAACTTTGGCGGCACAGCTATACTCGGAGTTTCGGGAATTTTTCCCTGAGAACGAGGTGCATTATTTTGTGAGTTACTTTGACTATTACCAGCCGGAGGCGTACATAGCGTCGACCGATACTTACATAGAGAAAGACAGCGCGATCAATGAAGAGATTGACCGCCTGCGGCATGCAGCGGTGGAGGCGTTGTTTACGCGACGGGATACTATTGTTGTGGCCAGCGTGTCGTGCATTTATGGCATTGGCAATCCGGAAAATTATGCGGGAATGGCGCTGAAGCTGGCTACTAAGAACCAGACACGCCAAATAACCCAAGATCAACTTATTCGGCAACTGCTGAACATACAATATCATCGCAATGATGTGGCGTTTGAGCGGGGGAATTTTCGGGTGAAGGGTGATACGGTAGATTTGTTTCCGGCTTCGGGAACTCGGGCGTATCGGCTGGAATTTGGATTTGAGGGTCTGGAAAAAATTAAGACGATTGATCCTTTGACGGCAGAGGTTCTGGCGGAACCAGACGAGATTGGGATTTTTCCAAATACATATTATGCCACGCCGAAGGATGATGTGGAGCGGGCGCTGGGGTTGATTCGGGCGGAATTTGAAGATCGGCTGAGATATTTTAACCAACACGAGAAATATCTGGAGGCGCAAAGGTTGGGGCAAAGGGTGAAATATGACCTGGAAATGCTGGAAGAAACGGGTTTTGTGAAGGGGATCGAAAATTATTCGCGGCATTTGGAGGGGCGGCGCGAGGGTGTGCCGCCGTCGACGTTGCTCGACTATTTTCCGAAAGATTTTTTGATGCTAGTGGACGAGTCACACATGACTTTGCCGCAGGTGCGGGGGATGTACAACGGCGATCGGGCACGGAAAGAGACTTTGGTGGAATATGGTTTTCGGCTGCCGTCGGCGCTGGACAATCGGCCGCTACAATTCGGGGAGTTTGAGAAGCGGATCAACCAAGTAGTGTATATGTCGGCGACGCCGGGGGAATATGAGCTGAGCCGCAGCCCGAAGCCGGCCGAGCAAGTGATTCGCCCGACGGGGCTGCTGGATCCGGAGATCGAGGTGCGGGGGAGCGAGAATCAGATTGATGACTTGGTGGAAGAGATTGATCGGCGGATTGCCAAGGGTCAGCGGACTTTGGTGACCACGCTGACCAAGCGGATGGCGGAGGATTTGTCGGCGCACCTTTCGGACATTGGTGTGAAAACGGCGTACATACATAGTGACGTCGATACGTTGGAACGGGGAGATATTTTGCGGGATTTGCGCTCTGGCGTATATGATGTTTTGGTGGGGATAAATCTGCTGCGCGAGGGGCTGGATTTGCCGGAAGTTTCGCTGGTGGCGATTTTGGATGCGGACAAGGAAGGGTTTTTGAGAAGTGAGTCGGCGTTGATTCAGACGATTGGGCGGGCAGCGCGGCATGTGGAGGGCAAGGTGATTATGTATGCGGACAATGTGACTGGCAGTATGGAATGGGCGATTGGCGAGACGAATCGGCGGCGGGAGATTCAAAAGAAGTACAATGAGGAGCATGGAATCACGCCGCGATCGGTGGCGAAAGAGATTGGTCAGGGGCTGAGGGCGATTATTCCGGAGAAAGAGAAGTCTAGGAAGCTGGATTTGAAGCGGATTCCGCGCGATGAATATGCGACGCTAGTCAAGGAGTTGAACTCGCAAATGCAGCTGGCGGCGGCAAATTTGGAGTTTGAGCGCGCAGCGGAGCTAAGGGATCAGATTGCGGAGATTGAGGCAGCGGCGGGGGGAAAATAGTACTGGCCGGTTAGCGATGTTTGAGGACTATGAGGTTTTCGATGTGGGGAGTGCGGGGGAAGAAATTGAATGGTTGGCAGGTGGTGATGCGGTAGTGGCTGAGAAGGGGCGCGATGTCGCGGGCCTGAGTGATGGGGTTGCAGGAGAGGTAGATGATGGAGGGGGGTTTAGTTGAGGCTAGCCTTTCGATGAGCTGGGGGGCGCAGCCGGCGCGAGGGGGGTCGAGGATGACGGTAGAGTCGGGAGTGATGAAGTCTAGAGCTTTTGCAGAATCAGTACAAACTGCAGTCAGCCGATTCTGCCCTCCACGCCAAACGTTTTTCTCTGGAAAATGCAGATTTTTTCCGGAATCAGCCGGAGAAAAATCTACATTTTCGCAGGGAAAAGCCGAGTGCCCAGAATCGGCCGACTTGCAGTTTGTTACGAGCTCCTCATATGCTGCTTTATCTATCTCGACCAGAGTGAGGTGGTGGTTGCGGGCGACGGAGAGGCCGATGGTGCCGACGCCGGCGTAGAGGTCGAGGACTTTGTCCGTGGTGATGTGTTTTTGGATTTCTGCGAGCGCTAGTTCGTAAACTGGGAGGTTGATCTGGAAGAAGCCGTTTGGCGAGTATGAATATTTGTGGCCCAATAATTGGTCGGTGAGTGGGGGCATTTGGGGGTGGGGGGCGTGCTTTTTGAACAGAGCGGAGGCGACATTTCCCTGCTGGTCGCAGCGGACGAGGATAGACTGGTAGTCGCGGGCGGATTGGTGCTGGGCGTTGAGTTGGTCGACAATTTGTTCTGCTTCGGCGAAGATTTCGGGGCGTTCGATGGAAGATTGGTCGATGGGGATCTTGTGGTGGGTGCCGCGGGCGTGGAAGGCGAGGTGGATTTTGTCGGTAGCATTGTCCCAGTAGAGCGAGTATTCCATTTTGTTGCGGTAGAAGTAGGCTTGGCCATCAGTAATTGTCGCACGAATTGCAGACGGTCGATTCGTGCACGATCCCGCTTGGCGGAAACATTCTGCTACTAGCAAGGATTTTTGTTCCAGCTCGTAGTCGTAGTCCATGATGGCCCAGGGGGAGGTGGCGAGATAACAGGGGTCGCGGGGGTTTGACCTGCGCTCCATCTTTGTAAGGACTGCGGTGGCGATGCCTTCGCAAAAGGATGATTTCTCCTTGGTGATCTTAAATTCGACGGTCTCGCCCGGGAGTGCACCCCAGATGAGGGCCTTTTTGCCAGTGCTAAGCGTGCCGATTCCCTGCCCGCCGGGGATAAGTTTGTCGATGGTGACGATTGTCATAATTTTATTATATCTGTTTTGCTTGTAATTTTTACATTTTCTATTGCCAAACGCTATATATAGCGTTAACATGATAGCAATATACGCTATATGTAGTGTATAACACAAAAAGGGTAGCGGGGCAAACAAACAAAACTAAGGAGGTCATAATGTTTAAAACCATTAGGAAGCGGGATGGTCGTCTCGTAAAATTTAACGAAGAAAAAATCACCAGTGCTATCGCCAAGGCTGGCAAGGCAACGGGCGAGTTTGACGAAAAAAAGGCGGAGGCTCTACGGTATAAGGTAATGAGTTTGGCGCTGGAGGATATCACAGACAAGGTGCCGACGGTGGAACAGATTCAAGACATGGTGGAAGATGTGCTGCTGAGTTCGCGCTACAAAAAAACGGCGAAGGCTTACATTCTCTATCGCGACCAACGCAACAAAATACGCGAGCTGACTTCGCGGTCGAATATTGAGCTGATGGATCAATACATGGGCAAGCTGGATTGGATGGTGCGCGAAAACAGCAATATGACTTTTTCGCTGCAGGGGCTGCGCAATTATGTGGCGTCGGAGGTGACGAAAAATTATTGGCTAAACAACATTTATAGCAAAGCGATTGGCGACGCGCACAAAAACGGCGACATGCACATCCATGACCTAGATTCTTTGTCGGCGTATTGCGTGGGCTGGGATTTGACAGACCTGATACAGACTGGGTTTAAGGGCGTGGCGGGCAAAGTGGCGAGCAAGCCAGCGAAACATTTTCGGGCTATTTTGGGGCAGATTGTGAACTTCTTTTATACTTTGCAGGGCGAAACGGCTGGGGCGGTGGCGTTTTCGAACTTCGACACATTGCTGGCGCCTTTTATCCGCTACGACAAACTGAGCGAGAAGCAGGTGGAGCAGGCGCTGCAAGAGTTTATCTTTAACATGAATGTGCCGACGCGGGTGGGTTTTCAGACGCCGTTTACCAACATTACTTTGGACGTGACCGTGCCGAAGCATTTTGCGGGCGTGCCGGTGGTGATTGGCGGTAAGATTCAGGGCAAGGATTATGGCGATTTTCAGGAAGAGATGAATATTTTTAACCGAGCTCTCTTGAAAGTAATGGTGGCGGGAGACGCCGATGGTCGGGTGTTTACATTCCCCATACCAACGGTAAACATTACGAAAGATTTTGAATGGGAAAATCCGGTGATCGATAATTTGTGGGAAGCGTCGGCAAAATATGGGCTGAATTATTTTAGCAACTTTGTGAACAGCGATATGAATCCAGAAGACGCGCGGTCGATGTGCTGCAGGCTGCGGATAGACAATCGCAAGCTGGAGGTGCGGGGCGGCGGCTTGTTTGGTGCGAATCCTTTGACGGGCTCGATTGGCGTGGTGACGCTAAACCTGCCGCGACTAGCGATGAAGTCAAAAAATCGTGAAGAGTTTAAGGAAAACATAACTAAATTTATGAATCTGGCCAAGGATAGCTTGGAGATAAAGCGCAAATTGGTAGAAAAATTGACCGATCAAGATTTGTTCCCTTACACAAAATATTACCTGAGGAACATCAAAAAGGCGACGGGCGCGTACTGGACGAATCATTTTTCGACTATTGGGCTGATTGGTATGAACGAAGCGCTGCTGAATCTGCTGGGCGTGGACATTGGATCTAGCGAAGGCAAGGCATTTGCGGAAGAAGTGATGGACTTTATGCGCGATAAGTTGATTGAGTTTCAGATGGAAACTAATCACAATTACAACTTGGAGGCGACGCCGGGCGAAGGTACGACTTATCGGCTGGCGCAGATTGACAAGAAAGATTTTGACGATGCGCATTTTGCCAACGGCATTGGCAACGAGGCGAAGAATCCATTTTATACCAACTCGACGCATTTGCCGGTGAATTATACGGATGATTTGTTTGAGTTGTTGGATTTGCAGGACAATCTGCAGACCAAATATACTGGAGGGACGGTGGTGCATTTCTTCCTGGGTGAGCGCGTGGACGACCCGAAAGTGTTGAAAAATTTAGTGAAGAAAATTTGCTACCAATATAAGTTGCCTTATTTTACGTTTAGTCCGAGTTTTAGTATTTGCAAAAACCATGGCTACATAAAGGGCGAAGAGCATGTTTGCAAAAAATGCCAGGAGCCGTGCGAAGTTTATTCAAGGGTGGTGGGGTTCTTGCGCCCGGTGCAGCAGTGGAACGACGGCAAACAGGCGGAGTTTGCCATACGCAAACATTCGAACGTCAAAAAAGCTGTGGCGGCTGCGGCCAAAGTGGCAAAATGAAAATTGGGGGTCTACAGAGATTGTCTCTGGTGGACTACCCGGGCAAGGTAGCGACGGCAATATTTACACTGGGATGCAACTTTAGGTGCGGATACTGCCATAACCCAGAGCTAGTGGTGCCGGAACAATATGCGGACGAGTTGGATGAAAGCGAGATCTTGAGATATTTGCGAACGCGGGTGGACAAGATCGACGGCGTGGCGATTAGCGGGGGCGAGCCAACTTTGCACAAAGATCTGCCGGATTTTGTCCGGCAGATCAAAGACATGGGGCTGGAAGTGAAGTTGGATTCGAATGGGTCTAATCCAGACATGCTGGAAGAATTGCTGGCGGGAAAGCTGGTGGATTTTGTGGCGATGGACGTGAAGGGGCCGCTAGAAAAATACCAGCAGATTATGAGCTGGCGGATTGACCCAGAGATCGTGCGGCGTAGTGTACGAACGATCATAGATTCTAAAGTAGCACACGAATTTCGGACAACAATAGTAAGGTCGCAACTTGAAGTTGACAACTTCCATGAAATAGGCAAGTTGGTGAAGGGTGCGGAGCGCTATGCGCTGCAACGTTTTCGTCCCACTACTTGTATGGTCAACACAGAAAAGTTTGAAAACGAATCTACGTATAGCGACAAAGAGTTGGAGCGGGCCCGGAGGATTATGTTGGGTTATGTAAAAACTTGCGTGGTGCACTGAAGATGAAAGCGTGTGGTATGATGTGAATATGAATAAAAGCAAACTGATAAGAGAACTCGTTGTGGTGTTTGGTGTAGTGTTGGTGGTTTTTGCGGTGCGGTTTTTGCCGTGGTTGGCAGATCAGCCGGTGCCATGGTACGAACCTTATGGCGAATATCAGACGCTGCTGAAAGACGTGGAAAAATACGACTATAGCAAGGGCAAAAACACAAAGCTGGAGACGCGGCTGGCCAATGGCACGGCGCAGATTGGTTCGTCGCCGTTTCAATATTATTACAACCAGAAGGCCAAGGCAGTGTATTATTTTAATATTTATGACTATTGGACGTCGCTCTCTGCGCTAGACGAAGCGGTGAAATTTGCACCACACGCAGACGAGACGAATAGTATTTATGATTTGTACATCAAAAACTACCGGGCGATGGGCCTGGAAGAGCGGGCAAAAGAATACGAGGAGTTGCGCAATGCTGGCGTATTTTAGGCGTTTGGTGCGTCACGAATTGTTTTTTCCGATAGCTGTTGTTGCGGTGTATTTTGTGGTGAATTTGATTTTGGTGCTGCATCACGAACAATGGCGAGGCGAGACGAATCCTTGGCAGATAGCAAAGGTGCTGAACCTGGAAAATATGATCGAAGTGGTGCGGACGGAACCGCAATCGCTGCTGTGGATTTTGATTTTGACGCCACTAGCCAAATTGGGTTTGCCATTAGTGACGGCGAACGTCGTTAGTCTTTTGATTATGTCTTTTAGTGTGTTTTTGTTGGCGCGGCATGCGCCGTTTTCTAGGCTGAGCGTGGTGGTTTTGGCGCTGAGCGCAGTGTTTCTTTACTTCAATCCGGTGATAGCTGGGGGGTATTGTTTGGTGGTGCTGGGGATGGTGGTGGCGGTTTGTATTTATCGGACGCGACGAGTGGTGGCGCTGGTGGTGGCGGGTGCGAGTGCGCTGATGGTGCTGCCGGCAGCGATAGAGACTTGGCAAGGCTGGTCGGCGAACAGGCAGACGGATTGGCTGGTGGCGTTGAACCAAGCTTGGTTTGGTGTGAGTTTGCCAGTGTTTGAACTGGTTGTGATGTTTGTGCTGACTTATGCGTTTTTTAATTATCTACGGCGGCCGGCATGGCTGCACAGATGGGCGCAAAAATTGGAGATAGCAAAACTGTTGAAGCGAGTGCCGGCAGTGGCGCTGGTGGTGATCCCCGCGGCGGTAACGATACCGCTGACGCTAACCTCTGCGCTGAGTGACATGTCGACGGATTATAGCTATAGCCGCAAGCTAGCGGAGTATATCAACGCACAAACGCCGCCGGGCGCGGTGGTGTTGACGGGCAGCGCGGACAGCGCCGGCGTTGCGGCTGGGCTGGTGATGCTACTGGAGGATGATCGTAAAGTTTATGACATTGGTAGCGAAACTTATATGAATTTTTATCTGCGCACAACATATCCGGAAGTTGGCCAGGAAGACTTGAGGCGGGTGACGGAGAGTTTGGCGGGCAATGAGGTTTATTATCTGGCTTCTGCTTATGCTTGCGCTGTCAAGAATGATACGTCTTTGACGCTGCTGGAGACTTTTGAATCGTCAAATGAATTGCGAGAGGGTACGCTAAGTTTGTACCAGGTGGCGATAGTGGCAGACGAGTAGTTGGCTAAAATTCTTCGACGTTCACGCAAGATCGGCCGTGGTTGTTTGGATTGGTGTACCAGCAGTTTTGGGTGACCCAAAAGTTTTTCTTGATGCCGTTGTCGCCTCCGCCACTGATGTCGACGGCAAATTCTGGCATGGGATAGTAGACGTCTACCATTTCGACGCGGGTTTCGATGCGGCGAAAGAGGTCGTTGGCGCGGCCGGTTGAATCTACTCTGGTTTGGACGCCGGCGAATTGCATGCGCGTACAATCGGCTGTGTCTGCGGTGTTGCTACTAGCGCCACCGCCACAGTTGTAAAGCTCAATACTAAAAGACGTATCGGGCATGTTGTAGGGCAATACTAGCCGAACAAACATGGTGCCGTCGCCACGCGTTCCACCAACTGGTTGCGGTATGACGATGTCGGCAACGCAACGATAGCTGACCCCACCTGGATCGCAGTCGATATCTATGGGATTATTGAACGAGCGGTCGGCAGATCCGGCTAGGCCGATATCGGCTCTGTTCGGAATGAGATTGACGCCTTCCTCGCCGGGGCGCAAGAGCAAATTGCCACGGTTGGAACGATCGCCCGAGTTGACATCGAACTGGGCCAGGGTAAAGCTAGTGGCGGCTTGGATGAGCTGGAACTGCAAAACTGGAGGGGCAGGAGCAAAAATGCTAAAGGTGCTTGACTCTCGATAGTTGAAACTGTAGCCTTCTTTGTTTGTAGTGAGAGTCGGGAGCGCGGGGTTTATTATTGTATTGTAGATGCCCGCATCAGCAGCGTCCACTTTGTCACTGTCGGCAGAATCGTACCAGCTAAGCCGGATGCGATCGACGTCTCCAACTGGGCCAGTGGTGCGGATGGGGATAAGCTTGGTGCGATAGTTTTGGTTGAGCATGCCCAGGTAGTCGTCTGTATTTTCTTCTATCCTGACGCAAGTGTAAGCTTGCATGAGGGTTGCGGTGTCACCTAGATCGTCGCCATGTTCGGACTGGATGATGGTTCCTACGGGTATTTCTAGTCCAGTTGATTCATCTATGATGTGATCGATGGGACGACCAAGCATTTGCTGAACAATGTCACAATTTTCGGGGTTGTAGCCTGTGACCATTGCATTTATGGCGCGATTACATTCGAAAGAGGTATAATCGCCGCGACTCAAACATTCGTGGTATTTCAGAAGGGCTATTTTGGCATCTTCTACGCCAGCAAGGGCAGAGTCGTAGGCCGATTGCGAAAGGTCGAAGTCGGTGGTTTGGTTGGCCTCGGAAATCATAATACTAATAAAGCCCAGGGAAATAATGCCAAGCAGCAGCGTGGTGAATATTACCACGAACATTGATGCTGCGCCGGTTGTTGAATTTGTTATTTTCATCTTTGCTCCTCTATCGACCATACGGATCGCCGCCTTCCCCGGTGGCACGCATGGCAAAGTTAAATTTGTTGACTGCACAGTAGTTGAAATCCGTTATTAGGCCCGATGCACCTAGCAAAGCACCGTCGTTTGCGTTGCAATAATTGCCGGCGCTCATAATACTGATGCCTCCTCTCATGGTACCAAGAATAAAGGTGGCTGAATAGAAGGTTTGTTTGGTGATGGTGTGTTGGGTAGCTGGAAAGACGGTAAAGTCGTACAAGATTAGGTTGGTTTCGTCGTCGCTGATTAGACTTACGGGTATACCGGGGACTGTGATGGTGTCGCCGTGGTCGATGCCCGGAATTGCAGGAGTGACGTCGGGATCGCCAGCAATAGTCGAGCAAACGCTACGGGTCGAATCTGGCACTCTGGCTAGCTTGTATACTGCTGTTTCCCACGCATCCACAAGAGGGTCTGGCTGCCACCTGAGCTGCAAAACATTACTGTCGTCGCCGGTGAGCCATGCTTCGTAGCTAGGTTGCGTGTTCCAAATATATGAATACATGCCGGTGCAAAAAGCTCCGTGGGTTTGATCCGGATTGGGATTCATGGCCGTAGGTTTGGGGTTGCTAGTAAAATAGATTCTAAGTGACGCGGCAATGTCGTCGTCGTCAATTCTGCCGTCTCCTCCTCTGTCTATTGGGTTAATGCCGGTGGCTAGGGGGGAACTGCCCACGGCGCGAGAGAATTCGTCCACTAACTGCCGGCCGGTAGCATTGACAGCGCGCAATGATAAACCCTTTTGGTAGATGCCGGTGATCATGTTGACGAGGAGGGCGATAGTGATGAGAAGTGTGGCCAAAAAGCCCATAGCGAGCACTAGTTCGATCATAGTAAAACCTTTGCGACTCATGGCGTGATTAGTCCTTCTACAACGTCTGGATTATAGAGACGAACGATGGTGCCAATGGTCGAAGGGGCCATGCGGCCAACCGAATGCCAGCAAGTGCGGATGTGGAAGTCGTAGAATTGCGGCTCGTGGGTAACGTGGTCTTCTTCGCCTTGTACGGCTATGACCCAGATGCTTTCGGCGGTAGCAACGCGACGGAGTCTTTCTTGATCTTTGAGCGGAGGAACTTCATCGGGGTCAACGACGGCGCCCCCAAAGATATCATAAATTATGCGGGGGTACAACGAGGATACTCTTAGTATGCGTTCGCCGGCGCTATTCGTGTCGACTGCGTCAATGATCATTTCGTTGAGTAGATCGTGGTATCTCATTGTATCTTCATATATGAGACTATCGTCAGCGCTAAGTCTGGGTTGAATGAGGCGGGTGTTGAGAACGAATGCGTTAAGGGCAGGAAGGGATCTGGCGGTTTCGCCGGAGGAATCAACAAGAACGTCGCCAGTATATACGTCTGAACAACTATTTGCATTATTGATGCTGGCTAGCAGGTCTCTCGACATGTTGGGTGCCATTGGGTCTACGCTGTTAACCTCTGATAACTTGTACCACAAATCGTGAAACTGTTTGAAGCCGGCGGCGAATTCCCTTTCGGACAGGTAACTGTTTTGGATGAAGCGCAAAGCTTCGGCCTGAGCGTCAATTTCGTTGCGTGCCATGGTGACCTCGAGGGTTTTTTGGGCGGTGGCGACGCCGTTGTTCATTAGATTTACAGTGATGGTTGCAACTAGCGAAAAAATAGTGATGGAGAACAACACTTCAATAAGGGTATCACCACGGCGCGAGTTTACCGACATCGGTTGCCGCCATTGTCTATTATGGTGACGCCATCCGCGCCGAACGCCGGCCGGTCTAGGTCGATGAGCTCAACTGCCGAAGCGTTGCGTCCGTCCGCTCTGATGCGGATCATGCGACGCTGGCCATTGAGTGCGAAAAGATCGTCGGAGTCTATGCAGAGGAAGAGATCGTCTTGGGCAAAGGCGTGGGTGCCGGCGGCGTCGGGGTCATCGGGGTCGGGAACGGGCAGACTTTCGTTAAGGCTGCCCTGGCGGTAGAATGAATAGCCACTATCTAGGCTACCGCCCGTAAGATTACCGCCACAACTGCTATCGCCGGGATCTTTTAGGCCTATATTCGCGCCGTCAATCGCAGAGAAATCTATAGCCACACCATTGTGCAGGAACGGACCGTGATGGACCCAGGTCCGGATGGCACCGTCTTTTGGCGAGCGGAAGATGATAAGAGTGGCTTGGAGCGTGTCGTGTTCAGTATCTTGGATGTTTGCGCCCCACTCTAAGTTGTGGGTGGAGCTACCTCTGGCAGTACGTACGTGGCACTCTAGGTTATTGAAGCCGGTGCCCGAGGCGTTCACGGTGCCGTCGATATCAATTCTGAGGTTGTTTACTCCGGAAAGTCGGAGAAGCTGAAGGTCGGTTAGTCTTGGGTCGGCATCGATAGTCATGATGTCCAAGCCAATGAGGGGTGACACTTGGATAGCTCTGCCGCCATCACCACCAAAAGTGATGACCGAGCCGTAGACCAGGCAATTATTGCGACCTCTGCCATCGTCGACCCCTGCTTTGAGATTGCCACTGTCGTCGAAAAATCTTTGAAAATTGGTTACGGTGATGCTAGTGTTTCCGTCTAAGATAGCATCGAGGCTGGGACTAAGGCAGGCCATTCTTTCGCCTGGTGTACGCTCGGCAATATGGATGTTGATGACGGCGGAATATTGTGCGCGCAGCAGCTGGGCGAGGTTTTGGACGGAATCGTTGTAGCGATGGCGAGCGACGATAACGCCAGAACCGGCCATAACGCCGACAATCAATATGCCAGATATGGCTAGGAAAATCATGATCTCAACGATAGTAAAGCCCGAACGCTTTTTCCGGTCCCATCTGTTTCTCATATCACATATTATACACAAGCGAATTGCAAAGTTAAATATTGACATTTGATTGTTGCTGTATTGTGCTAGAACCTTGGAGCGAGTTCGCGAGAATAGGTGGTGACGGCCTGCGAGAAACGCTGAGCTTGGTTGTAGGCCCAAAGATAAGTGTCGGGGCGGAGATTGAAGGTTTCGGCCGGGATGATGGAGCTAGTCCCTATGCCGGCACCAGCGGTGCGATGCAAGAGAAGTCTGTTGGCAAAGACGGGTCCGTTGATGGCGAGCGGTCGTTCGCACATGGGGGTAGAGTATGTGACAACGGTGGAGAGATCGTCAAATTCGTAGTTTTTCGTTTCGTCGCCCGAGCAAGTATTGATGGTGCCGGTGCCGGTGCCGGTTTTTCCGACAACTAGCCAAGAGTCGAGCTTGTTTACGTAGGCAGTGATGTCTGCGTCTCCGGCAAATATGATAACTTGCGGCAGCTCGGCGATACTTTCGTAACTATCGGGACTACAGCTACCCCCGGATATAGATCCGTAAGTAATGCTCGAAAGGAACGTGATCTTGCCGGTCACATAGTAGACGATTGTTCCGCTTCTGTCTGCGCTGCTTTCGGATGCGCAGAGTGACCCTACGCTTCTGTAGCCAAATTTAGCATCGCCCTCAACTTTGACATACATGGCGCCATTGCTAAGACATCCGAAAGCTGGGACTCCACCGTAAAAGTTTACTGGCTGATAGCCCCCACTGGTGAGTCTGCAGTAACCTTCTAGGGCCAAATAAAGCAAGCTATCTGGAGCGGCGGTGGCCGGGGCGCTTGGCGGGGGGACATAGCGCGAGATAAGGCGATTGAGCACGGCGTCGCTCATGGAGTTGATAGAGGAGAAACCCACCTGTCTGCTGACGCAATGGTTGTTGTTGAAAGTTTGCGTGGAGTAGGTGCAAAGCTCTGGATCTACATTATAGGGTACGTTGAAGAAGTTGGCGGGAGGTTGGGTAGAGGTGGCGTTGGTGAGGTTGCCTCCGTTGTTGCGATTGTAGCCAAAGGCTGCACCGGAGGCAAAGCCTGAGATTTGGTTCCAGCGAGCAATAGCTTCGTATTCTGCCCACGAGCCAAAGACGCGGCGCTGATTGGCGTTGACTCTGCTACTGACGAGCTGGCTTTCGCCGCTAGGCAAGATGGGGCCGATGTTTGCGCTACTGATGGTGTAGTCGGTGTGTTTTGAGGTTTGCGAAGTGGTGATGGGGCCGTCGGTAAACACGCCTGAGCTCTGGAACTGGACAGTGGGTTTCTTGGCGATGGTGCGGCAGGCGGGTTCGGAGTAGTGCCAATTTTTGCCGACATTGCGGAGAGCAAGGCGGGCGTTGATGGAGCTGGTTTCGGACAAGCTTTCGTACAGAAGCTTACCGGCAGGATGGTCGGGGTTTGCGGGAGGGTTGATTATGGGACTAGCAGGACTACCGCCAGTGGGATGGTCGTCGTGACTGTCGCTGGGCCAAACGCCGACGGCGACGCAAAACTTGGTACCAGCCTCTAGGTCGGGAACGGTAATGCTGTTGTTGAAGACATTGTCGGACGAAACGTAATCGTTAGTTCCGCTAGGAGTGAGGTGACCTTCTGGGTTGAAGGTGTATTCGTTGCGCGCTAGTGTTTGGCAATTTTCGTTGTAAAGCGTCGTGTAGTAGGTGCAAGCGTATTTGTCTTTGTCGCCTGCTTGGTCGGACTTTTCATGTCTGATCCTGGTGCTGTTTAGTGGGTTGGCGACAGAGCCTTGTACTGTGTATACGACTACTTCGAAGACCGAGGGCTTGCTGATGGTGGCGTAGGGGGTGGGGTGGATTTCGGTGTTGGATCGCGGATTGATTCTGACGTCGGCGCTAACGTGGATGTCGGTGCCGCCAAAGACCACGGGCGACGCGGGCAGGGTGACATAGGGGGAGGTGGTGTAGTTGTAGGGGACTTTGACTTGGACGGTTTGAGCCGGGCCGGGGTTGGCTTGGACAGTCATGGGGTAGTGCCAATAGTCGTATTGGTTTTCGTATTCGCCACAGTAGCCGCAGCAACCGCCGCCATCGGGGCAAGGACTGCAGCAACATTCCCTGACGTACCGACAATTGTACACGTGGTAGCCGATGTCGTATCCGGCCGAAGGGATGCTGGCGGGGGGAGTGGTGGTAAAGGGCGAAGGGATGGAGATGTTTGTGACGGACCTGGTTTCGCCACAACCGCACGTGCCTCTGGGGTCGCGGGTTTGGTTGTTGATCCAGGCAACAACGTTGTTCCAGTCGAGTTTTTGTTGGATGATCTTGCCAACGTCGGAATTGGTGGGGACGGTGACGGCGGGACCGCAACCTGCAGGAGTGCTACCGGCGGCAAAACCGGGAATTTGGTAGCCGTTGGTGCGGAAGTCGGGGAGGCCACCGGTGAAACATCTGAAGGTGGTGCCGGCATTGCTGCTGGGGGAGTAGAAGGTGAGATTGTAATCGTTGGACACGTCGGCAATGCCGCTCAGTGGTCTGGCGGCACCGGCAGTAAGGGTGCGACTAAAGACTTGCGCGGTGGTGGCAGGAGAGGTAGTGAGCGACCTACCAAATAAATATCTGCCGTCGGGAGATGGGGTGGCATTGGTGTTTATTAGGCTGGAAGCTGTGATGGTGAGGGCGTTGTTGCCGTTCGTATTGAAAGCTACTGGGGCTAGGGGGCGTTCGTTTCTGCCGGCACCGCCGTCTCCGCTGCTGCGAGTGGACCCCCTGACGGCTTGGGCGCCAAAGCAAAGCGTATGGCTGAATTGGATGCTATCGCCGGGCTTGGCCCAGACATATCTAGTGCTGTCTGTGACGACATTGTTGCCGGAGTTTGTGGCGTCGCCGCTAGTGTATGCCCAGGAGCCAACGTCTTTTGAGAGGTTGATGACGCCAGAGCGGGCTTTGGTGTTGCCGCGGTTGACCTCTGCTATGTGGCTGCTGATTGGGCATTCGCCGGGTGCGGTGGGGCCGCCGACGTTGGTGCCAGTGTTGTTGACGCGAAAGATGGCGCAGGCGGTGGAAGAATCGGCGGTGCCAGAGACTGGGAAAAAGGCAATGGTGCTGGAGCCTAGCCAGGCTGGGTCGTAAAGTCCAATGTCGAACGACAGCCGCTCGCAGATTCTGACATCTTGGTAGGTGCCGGCAGTTGGAACCGGGAGGGTGTAGGTTCTGTTGATGGATTGTTGCACGGCTAGTTGGTAGATGCCGGATGGCCCCACGAGTTGAGTGCCGCCGCCGATGACGCTGGAAGTAAACGCATTGCCGTTCACGGGCGTCATTGGCGATACGTCACCGAAGGACGTTGATCGCCAAGGGGTGCAAGGGTTGAGGATGGGTCCGCCAGGGCTGGCGTTGCAATACGAGGGATCTACTGGCCCAACTATTGGCCCGGGAGGAGGACCGCTGTAGTTGATGAAATGTTCGAAGGTGACTTGGACTTGCGGAGCAACACCGCCGACGATATTTATGGTCGAGGGCGCGACAACATTTGCGCCTCCGCTGTTTTCGACGTTGCCATTGATACTGCTAATATTGTAAACACTTCCACCTTCGACGGAGACAGCGGATTGGGCGGAAAAGGTGGGGATGGTTTTTCCTTCGTATACGATGATGATGCCATTGCCTTCGTATTTTTCGTTGATTTGGACGGGGGTCCAAGGGATGGGCTTGTTTCTGTGCTCTGAGGGTGGAGCTAGAACGGGCACCAGGCTTTCGTTGTTGCTGTTGCGCCAAACGAGGTATTCGGCAGCGGTGAAACCATCTGGGTGCCTGACCACGAGGTCTTCTGGGTAGAGGGTGGACCTGCCGCCACTGGTGGTAAAGTTGGGGCCGGTGCCCATGCAATTGGTGCGAAACAGCAGCACTGGCTGCGTGCCATCGGCTGGCCCGGGGCCAAGGTTTGCGTTGTATGACGACGGGTCAATGCAATCATTGCCGGACTGGCTGATGTTGACCTCCCAACCGCTAAGGTCGAGACCAGCGGTGGTTTGGGCTCGGAAATAAAATTCTACGGTGTGGCCGTCACTAGTGCCGATGGCAGAACCTGGGCCGCACTTGCCGCCGGCTCTGGCAATGCTGACTACGTTTGTGCCGGCGTAGACGTCCTCGACGTTGAAGACCTTTCCGGCAACAAAGGCAAACAGCCGCTCGAAAAAGCTCTTTTTGACGTATGTCTGGTGGATATGCTCAAGCATGGCGTCGTAGCTGTCGAACAGACCGCTTTGATCTTCGAGCCGAAAGATAGTGAAAGCACCAGCCCTAGAGGCAAAGACATCGGTGTAGTCGCCAATTTCTGCGAGACTTTGGATTTTTTCGGTGGTGGAAAAGAGCTGGCCAGGGTCGGCGTTGATGGGAAAATCTATATCGTTGAAGCAGTGTGGGGCGTCGCCTTTGCAGGCGGTTAGGCTTGCGATGGTGAAGGCGCGTACGTCCATAAATTCGAGTGGTTTTTCTGACCAAGGCTCATAGACGCGGTCAACATCGGCACGGGCGGCGATGTCTTCTATGCTGAGGCCTTGCTCGAACAGCGGCATAAAATCGTAGCTGAGTTTTTGGCGGGCGATGGTAAAGGCGGATTCTAGCTCTGCTACGTCTTCTATGCTATTGAAATAAGGGGTGACGAAGCTAGCAGAGACGCTAAAGATGGTTCGGGTGTAGAGAAGGCAACCTGCCAGTTGCTGGCGGTATGCTTCGTTTTCGGCTGGGATGCGCAGGTAGAAACTGTTGCGGTTGGAATGTTGCGCCGCGACTTCTGAAAGGTCGACATTGATGCCGGCGCAGTCGGTTTGGGCAAAGTGGCGAAAGGCGGCGTTTTCGACCAAAAATTCGGTGGCGGTTTGCTTGGAGTTGTCGAGGACGACGGCGGGGTTTAGCTCTTTGTAAAACTCTAGCTCGCTGGCGTAAGTGTTGATCTGTTGGCGAGTGACAACAATGTCGCCAATGCGGATATCGCTGGGAAAAACGGCCTTCACTAGTACCCAAACCCCCAGAGGGATGGCGACAACTAGGATGATCAAAGCGATGCGCGCCAGGCGGTGGTCTTTGAAAAATTTGAAGACGCTGCCAAAGAAGGCTCCGATGGACTGAAAAAACTTGGCAACGCGAGAGCGAAATGTTCCGGGCTGAGAGGGCTGTTTGATGTTGGTAAAGAGTTTTCCGGTATCGACGCGCCTGATATCTTTCGACTCAAAGTTGACCCTAGCACTGCCCCCAGTTGATGGTTGCTTAGCGTTATCCATAGTGTTAATATAGCATAGGCTTTTTCAAAATGCCAATGGTTGATTTTGTGGTTTTTTGTTGGTATAGTAACGAGAATTATCGAGCCGGGTCTTTGTGATCGGTGGCTTGATATGAATATTAAAAAAAGGGGGGTACCGAAAATGACAAAAAGATTATTTGCGGCGGCAGCGGCGGCAGCAGTGATAGTGACGCTATCGATTTTTCTGACGGGTTGGGCAGTAGCTATGGCGGCGGAGCCCCTAAAACCCGGTGATCACCTAAGAAATGACGGGTGGCTGCTTTCCCCAAAAGGGGATTTCTACGAAGAAGACGGCATAGAAGCCTACCTGGCAGCATGCTTCCAGGTAGAGAAGGCTGCCACGATGATCGTCTATATAGTGGTAGCAGGAAATGGTGCACCGAAGATCACGGATTTCGTCGTGCACCAAAAAAGAAAGGATGGCTCCATAGTAGAGATTCCCCTTAAAAACGTGCAACTAAAAAATGATTGCATTGACGGGGGGTACGCACGTTTTGAGGTGGACGCAAAACCCGAAGCCATAGAAATATGGTTCGGGGTCGAAGGGGAAAGATTAGTAGATCTTTCCACCTTTCTGCTGATAGACGAAAAAAACATCACCGGCGCGGAGCGCTGGTATGGGTATTTCGACGGACCGCCCCCCAAAAGTGGGCCAGATTCAATAGATAATCTGTTGATATCCGGTTCATTTATTGGATACCATTATAAAGGCTATAATGGTGGTCCTTTGATACTGAAGCCTAATGATTCAGTATCAGACCCGGAAGTTGTTACCCCGGCGCCCGGTGAAGTTATAACAACAGAAACCATCTTTACCATTGGCAGCACAACATATCTCTTTAACGGCGTTGAGCAAACTATGGATATCGCTCCGTACATCAAGGACGGCCGCACATTCCTGCCCCTGCGTTTTGTCGCAAGAGCAACCGGCGTGCGTGACGAGAATATCCTCTTTGACCAAGAGCATCAAACAGTCACCATGATCAAAGGTGACCGCGTAGTGATCACGACGATCGGCAGCAACATCCTCCGGGTAAACGGTGCACTCATTACCCTGGATACAGCTCCCGAGCTGATCGATCCTCCTGGACGCACTATGTTCCCCATCAGATGGATTGCCACCGCTCTCGGTTGCAACGTTGATTGGAACGAAGATACTCAAGAAGTAACAGTTTACTAGAAAACAAACCCCCTGCGTGCGACAGGGGGCATCTTTTTTGCTTTTGCTTTTTGTGTGATTTTTGGTACAATCAAAATAGAATCGTAAGTCTCAAGGAGGTAAAATGGGAAAACTTGTTACATCGACACTGGTGCTGATATTGTCTGCTTTGGTGGTGCTGGTAGGGTCGCTGGCGGTGGCGGTAGTGTTGGGCTGGATGGAGTGGGACGGCGTTTGGGACATCTCTGGCAAAGCAGTGCTGGTGGCGGCGATAGTGCTCTTGATGATCGTAGTGATTGCTGGACTGATGGCTCTTTTGCCGAGGGCCGACACGGGCCAAAAAGGTAAGGGTAGGAAATAACCCAGAGGGCAAGTTTATGCCAGACAAAACAGCGCTTCTGAAACGGATGATGCGAACACAGACAACGGACGTAATGCACACTTCGGCTTATGCCGGGGCGCAAAACGGTGGAAACTTTGGGGCAGCGTCGACCGAGAGTTTTGCGGCCAGACAATCGGTGGAAGAACGGCGAAAATTTGTGCGCGGGTATCGCAATTCGCGGATCATAGGCGGCTGCAACGGAGCGCCGCGGGCCAAAACTTATACGCCGCCAGCAAAGACAGTCGGGCCTAAACCCGGAGTGGCGCACGGAAGGCAAAGCTAGACCAAAACAGTTACGAACTGGAAGGGGATGGACTTGACGTGACTCTCTGAATTTATCTTTCGTTTTCTATGAAGTTTATGTTAAAATTGTTACCGGATGGTTACCATAATTGAGAAATGTAGATTGGCAGCTTCGATGCCACAGTGGCACGCGGGGTCTTCCTCTCTCTCTCTCTCTCTCTCTCTCTCTCTCTCTCTCTCTCGATAGCGCCCTTAGTTGGTTGGGTGCAGGGGGGTGGCACTAGATGAAGATTAGGCGTAGTTTTAAATCCAAACTCATTGCTGTTGCG
>Ga0209755_10001974_pt1 | contig 29565 bp, 22 predicted proteins | sample TergutCo191P1_FD_187301 | JGI IMG/M metagenome (GOLD analysis project Ga0209755, IMG submission 187301) | Cornitermes sp. P1 segment gut microbial communities from Petit-Saut dam, French Guiana - Co191P1 (SPAdes) (version 2) | ecosystem: Host-associated > Arthropoda: Insects > Digestive system...
GAAATTCTTGCCGCGCAGGGAACCTTTGAATTAACAATAATACCGAGTCAGACTTCGTACATTGTTGATATGGAATTAAATCCTATCGCGATAGAAGACGCGGTCGATAACGGTCTTTTCACTTTCGATATTACTCTTCCTTCTGACATAGACTCTGCTATCCTCAGTCTGGACAGCGTTGATTATGATTTGAAAGACAGCAATATCGGATCAGTCGAACTTGCCGCCGGTTATTATAACTTTGACATTATTATAACTAAGGGAAAACAATCAGCCGGCGTATTTGAATCGGCGCATATCTATTCAGGTTTAGAAAGCGCCGCGGTTTTAGATTTGAGCAATATCAAATTTGCCGACAAGGTATATCTCATGGGCGCGTTAGGCGGCATCAGAATCGGGACAATAACAATTACCGATGAAAGCAGCGCCGTAATTAAAACGATAGAACTTAACGACAATTCCGTAAAACGCAGTAATTCATGGTTAACTGATATTTCCGCGGAATACATCGGAGAAAACGTATCAGTCAGTTTGGAATTTAACGGAGAAACAGTTACACAAGAAATTTCTCTTACAGCAAAAGGCAGCGCGAATGTTAATTTAAATCTGTCTCCCGCAACCGTCAAATACATTGATCTTTCTGCGTGGTATTCGGAAATATCCGTCTCAGGCAACGAATTAATATTAGACTTCTTTGGTTTTAATGTAACGGTAAACTTCAGCCCGTCTGTCAATGTTTATTATGCTGTTGGCTCTACATACCGTCCATTTAATAATTACACTACCGGTGAACTTGCAACCGGAGGTATTGCTGAAACGGTAACTGCAAGCAAATTTAAAATGGTGGGCGCAGGAATTAACGATTTTGAAAACTTTAAACTTTATTACGCGGCAGACCACAGACCGTTAATCGGCGCAGTCGCGGCGGCGGAAGCAAATTATAGTTCAGTTGAAACATCAACTGACGGCAAGGATGTAAGGGCTCCTGCGCAGTGGGTAACTGCCGGAGTAAAAGCGGCTTATCTGGCTGTGATTAACGGCGAAAAAACCAAAATGAATAATCCGGCTGTTCCTGAAGAAGAAATTATCGCTGCGATAACAAATCTGAATAACGCTTCTGATGATTTTGATAACGCGAAAAGGTTAGGAAGATTAGTTGTTAAGACCGATTTGCAGAAAGCAATCAATGACGCGAAAGCAAAAATGAACGGCGTTAATAAAGCAAATGACGGTTCACAGCTTTTTACTACAGATAAGTGGGCTACTGTAGCAATGTTCGATAATCTGAACGCGGCGTTAGCGGCGGCGGAAGCAATCAACAATGATGAAGAAGCCGATGTTCAAGCGGAAATTGATACAGCAACAGACGTTCTTAACAGCGCTATCGCGGCGTTTATTATAAAGGACGGAGTTTTAGTAGAAACCGGATTTAACTTTAAAGTTACGTTTAACAAGCCTCAGGATGAAACCATCACTCTTAGCGCAGCGCAGGCAATTAGCTGGGTACTAAATGAACATCTGGATATAAATGTTACGGAACAGTTTGACTCTTATGCGTGGTTTGTTGACGGAAAGCAAATAACCGGCAGCGGAAATTCGATCAGAATTAGAGCGCGGGATTACTCGCCTACTACGCATACTTTAACTATCCGTGTTACGAAGAACGGTGTTCCGTATACTAAGACGCTTCACTTTACTGTTTATTAATTAAGGAAGGAAACAATGAGAAAAACTTTTGTAATTGTTTTTTGTTTCATGATTTTAATTCTCGCCGTTGCTTGTGATAGTTCATTTAGTGATTTGATCATCAATTCAAGGCACGCTAACGGCGAGGTTCTAATCAGGCTTGCCGGTTCTAACGGACGTACCATTATGCCGTCAACTCCCGTGTTCAGCCGCTATGAATTAATTTTACAACAGGAAGGAAGCGAATCCAAAAATATTAATGCCGACGACATTACCGGCGCAGGTGTGTCTGTAGCTCTTGCTGTGGGCGATTGGGCAATAACGCTTAACGCGTATCAAAAAATTAACGGTAAAGAATTCATTGCCGCGCAGGGAGCCTATGCGCTGTCAATTACGCCGGATCGTGATTCGTATATCGTTGAAATGGAATTAAATCCAATTTCGATAGAAGACGCAGCCGGCGTTTTCAGTTTTAACATTGCTCTGCCGGCAGATGCCGACACCGCTGTTCTCAGTTTAGAAAAAAACAATGCAGAAATAGAAATAATAAATTTGAAAGACACCAATACAGGTTCGATAGAACTTAGTCCCGGTTATTATGATTTAAGCGTCATTCTTACAAAGGGCGAAGGTCAATACGCCGGAGCTTTTGAATCTGTACATATCTATTCAGGTCTTGAAAGCGCGGCAGTTTTGGATTTAAGCAATATCGAATTTGCCGAAAAGGTGTATCTGATGGGCGCGTTAGGCGGTATCAGAATTGGAACCGTGATAATTGCTTTTGATGAAGACGGCTCTGACGTTATCAAAGAGATCGAGCTTGATCGCAGCAAAGCAAAACGCAGTAACATTTGGTTTACCGATATTTCGGCTTCTCATATCGGAAAAAAATTATTCGTTATATTAGAATTCAATGGTGAGAAAGAAGTAATTGAAATTAATAAACTGGAGTCAAAAGGAAGCGCGGGTATTAATTTAGACTTGATCCCTCTGAGCGCAAAATATATCAACCTTGCCGAATGGTATTCTGAATTTATAACCGGTGAATCGGAAATAACTGTAGACTTCGGTTTTGATGTTTCCGCTAACTTTATCAAATTAACATTCGATGATGGATCAAATTATATCGAATATTTCCCGCAGGCAATAACCGCTGCGATATTTAATTCGGGCGATTTCAGAAATGATAATCTTCTGCCAATTGTCGGATTCGAAATTTATAATGCTGCGGATCGCAACGCGTTAATCGATGCGATTGAGGCAGCGCAGGATAATTGCGATTCTACTATAACCTCAGCAGACGGCAGTGATATTTTCATTGCGGAAAAGTGGGTATCAGAAAAAGTCAAAGCTGATTATCAAACTGTGATTAATAACGCAAAAGCGGCGTTGGACGATCCAATGCTGACTGACGCTGAAATCACAGAAATAAAAGAAACTCTCTCTGATGCGGTCAATGCCTTTAACTCCGCAAAAACATGGGGTAAAGACAGTCAAATCAACGCGGAAGACTTCAATGTTATTGATGGTTATTCATCTAAATATGTAGTCCAATTAAAGAAAACCCATCCTATGTTTAAGTATCAGATTTATATGGCAGACTCAGCGGACGGCAGCGGCGGTTTAGTTTCAGAAAAAACTGTTGATACAGAAGGCGATATCAATGTAGATGTTGATGCTGTTCCTGGAATTACAAGACACTTTAAAATAAAAGTTTTCTTTACGGAAGATAACCGCGAAGTATATGAAATTATAATCGGTCCCTACATGACGATTGGAACTGCTGTATTGTCCTATGCTTCGGGTTATTCTTACAGTACGCTTACAGCAGTATGGGCGCCTGTGCAAATGGCGGATAATTATAGGGTTATATACAATTATCAAGACGGCGGTTGGATTACTCCGGACGATGGATGGAAGTCTGCCGAAGAATTCGAACGTGATGCGGACGGCAACTATTTATTTACATTCAAACCAGACGGCTATAATGAAATTGTAAATTCAGGCAAAACCTTATACACAAGGGTGCTTTCAACTAATTACGCCACCGGTGATTATTCATTCTCTAATGACGCAACAAAACGTCTTATCGGTCACGCGGCGCTTAGTGTTTCCGCAAGCCAGGCAATGTCAATAAATTCTATTGATGTTACATGGAACGCGTTAGAAGGCGCGAACGGCTACTATGTTTCAAGCCGTCAGTATGATTTAACCAATAGCAGCGCAATCGGCGCAAACACATTTGCTTATGTTTCAGGCAACAGTTATACGTTAACTAATCTGAGCGATGATGGTGTAGTACAAGGCTATCCGTACCGCTTTGTTGTAGTTCCTGTAATCAATGCTTCTGATATGAGCTACTCAGGTGATACATATACATTAACAGAGAACGGCGAAGAGATTACTTTCGGTGCTGTTTCTTCTGTAGAAAGCGTTGCAGGTTTTGCAATCGGCTTTGCCGCGAATGTAACCGCTTCAAAAGGAACATACGCCTCATCAGGCAATGTCAATGACAGAATAGAAATTACATGGGAAAAACCGTATCTTCTCAGAGATGCCGGTCTTCAATACAGGATTTACCGAAAAGCGTATAACAGCAGCACGTGGGAAGACCTTGGAACAACCGGCGCGATGTCTCATATCGATAATGTTACGCGCGGTGTTATGTACGAATATGTAGTCGGTTTATTCCATCATGTAAGCGGCGGCGACATCAGAGGACCTTCGCGCCCCGATCAATCTTCTATCTTCATTGCGTCTGAAAGAGCGAAAATGGATAATAAAAACAGAGCTAAATTCCAGGGCTTTATACAGAACACAGTTACAATGAACAATGTAACCCGCGGTGAGAACGCGGATGCAAACGCTCAGTTCGGCGAAATAGTAACATGGAACGGTAGCGGAGTAGCGTACGGCGGCAGTGATATTAACTGGGGCGTTGACGGCTACACAGTGTATGTAATGAACCGCAACATCAGCAACGGCTGGCATACCGCTATGGATAACATAACAACAAATTCTGTTTTACTTACACCAAGTAATACTCCTTCCGTTAATAATACAGTTGGAGTTTCACGTAACGTACTCTTTGTCATGCGTGATTTTAAACATTTCTTTAAAGCGCGCAGTTATTCTGTACGCGGTGACGGGGTAAAGATTTACAGTCCCGATCCGGAGTGGACATATACATACCGCCATTCGACAAATCAAGCTACACATATTAGTAATTCAAACGCTATGCAGAACGACTTTGTTAAATGGGGAGCGCGGCAAGTTACTTCGCAGGAATTTATAAGAATTAGTATGTTGTTTGTCGCGAGAGGATTATCAAAAGTCAATGGAACAGGATGGAGTACAGGCTACTTTGGAAAGAGCGCAAGCGCCAGTACAGGATTGAGCGGCTCAGGAAGCCTTGACGCGGATTCAAACTTCGGCGTTACCGAATGGGAAATTAATTTTAAGAATTACAAAGAGGACATACAAGCAAGATGCGGACAATGGGTAACATTCGTAACTGTGAACGGCAGGACAAGGTGCAGAACCGGCGCGGCAAATCAGTATCCTCAAAGATACAGAGAGCAGGACGGCAATACATGGCTTAATATAATCGGTCCGTGGGATGTGCCGCACCTGTATACCGGAAGAATTAAAATTGGTACGGGAGGCGACAATGCTTCAACCAATCTGCATTGGGGCAGCGGTCAAATCAGCATACAATATCCTTCCGGTACGGATACGCAGAATTTCTCATGGAGAGGTGAAGATTCGCCGTTACCGTACACAGGAAGAGGCGATAACCGCCACGATGGAAACGATTGGAGATAGCCATGAATAGTACCAACTCTGCGCCTTTGCGTGAGAAAAATAGAATAACCGCCGCTGTCATTGTTTTAACGGCGGCGCTGTTTCTCGCGTCCTGTCAGGAGCCCTCTCCGCTTTACGGAACATGGGCGGATAATAGAGGAAATACATTTTCATTTTTTGCTGACGGGAATTTCAGCGCGAGAGTAGCAAGAACCGGTTTTCAAGCGCAAAATTACAACGGCAGTTATTCGCTGTTAATGAATGTTATTACGCTGACCAGTATAGAACCTGAGCTGCGCATTGTTACAGAATGGGATATTCGCGGAAATATTTTGTATCTTGACTGGACGTCTGCGGAAGGCGATGCAATGTCTTTGACTTTGTTCAAGATATCTAATTGATGAAGGTGGTTTTGTGAAATATGTTGTTTTAATTGTTACAGCGGTTTTCATACTTGCCGCGAGTCCTGTATTCGCGCAGTCAGGGGAGTCAGCAATTGAAACCACAGGTGATGCTTCAGATAGAAAAAAATTATTTGTGACTTTTAACTATGGTCCTACCGCTTCATGGTTAACAAGAATTATTAATCAGACCGGGCGGAGCAATTTTGTTTTAAAGGACTTTATGCCCGGTTTATATTTTACGACCGAGCTGCAGAACTTACCGTTAATTACTCCGGAAGTCAGGCTTGCGGTTTATTATCCGTTGGTTTCCACATTTAACCGTATGGAACAGGTGATGAGTTCGCCGCTGCGTATGGCTTTGGATCTTTTTTCGGGAGTCAGATTTGAACTGCAATGGCTCTTCTTTAGATTTTCAGGCGGTCCGGGGCTGCATGTGCTTTATTTGAGTTCTGAGCGCTGGCACTACGTGAATTTGGGTTTTGCGCTTACTGCCGGTATTGAAATGGCTCTTAATCCAGGCTGGAGTTTGATGATTGATGGATTTGCTTCTATCGACAACGGCAATCTCGGCTCAAATCAACAGATGGAGCCGTTTAATATAGTTTATCAATATCAAACCAGTATTGGCGTAAGGTACAGTAAAAAGAAACGTAATGAGACGGTTTTGATTAAACCTAAAGGGGAAAAACAAGAAGATGCCCCGTTTGTTATTTTAGATCGTTAATTAAATCAGGAGGAATATATGAAAAAAACATTGTTGGTAATTATGGCGGCTGCGGCTTTGTTTGTAATGTCATGCGATGATCAATTTGTAGCTCCGCCTTATTTACCTCAGGATGGCGACCAAAATCCGATGCTCAATAATCAGGGGAAAGTGCCTCAGAATATTTCGGCAAGCCACGGGGAAAGACGAAGCATTACTGTTTCATGGGATACTGTTCCGGACGCAACGCTTTATTATGTTTATAGAGCGAATAGTCCGCTTGATCTTTTTGAACTTTGCGCGGAAACAAGTTCAACCCAATTTACATTTAATGTACAGCCCGGAAGCACAGTATACTACAGTGTAAGTTCTGTTATGTATGACGGAAAAGTGTCTAATCGCAGTAATTTTACCGTAGGAACAAGTCTTGCTCAGCCTGTCATCAGCGACATTACAGATGTCTCTGAAGAAAGCGCGTCTGTTACCTGGTATATGGAAAATGCTTTTGACAGCACATACAGAAAAGACTTGTTGTACATTGTTTATTGTTTTAACGGCAGTACTGAAATCGCGCAAGTTTTGCTGGAAGCTTTTGAGATTTCCGAAAACCGCACAACTTTTACAGGGCTTATCGCTAACACCAGATATGAATATCAGGTTGAAGCGTTTTTAAGCGTCAATCAAAGCGCAAGTGAAAAAAGCGAAAAATTTGACGCGGCGACAGCCCGCCGTTTCAGACCGGGAGCCCCCGAACATCTGACAGCAACACACGGAGCTTTCGCGGATAAAGTAGAGCTAACCTTTGTTCTTCCCGATATGGTTGACGTTGCGTTAGGTGACAATATGTTTGATCCCAAACCTTTATATTTTGCGATTTCAAAACGCATTTACAGCGAAAGCGGTCATAATGCATACCAGTTGGTCAGCGCTTATTTTGGCGTTGACGCGAAAGGCGGTCAACATTTTGAGTATGTACCCGGCGCCTATGTTAAATGGGTAGATAATATTCAGGATAATCAGCGCGGTATTACTTATGAGTATCTTGTGCAGTCATATGTTGACATTCCAGCCAGAATAATCAGCTCCGACTCTTCAAAGGCAAGTACAACCGGCTGGGCTTTAAGCAGAGGGACTGTTTCTTACGGCAAAACGGCTTATATCCCTAATGTTTTTAATACGGAATATATTAGCGCCGAATTACCTATCAACCTTAATTTTGATACAAAAGGCGTAATATACGAATTTACAATTGTCGCAAAAGTTAAACCTATTGACGGTGATGATGTACCCGCCGCAGAAAAAAATGATAATGATCCGGATGCGGATTTTGTAATCAGAAAGGAACATTTAAGTTACGAAGACGTAAAAAGTTATGTTTTAAAAATGGATCTTACCGGAAAAAGCACCGCATATTCTCCCGGACGCGGTATTTATTCTGTTGAGATAGAGGTAAATTTGCCGGATCAAGCGGTAATATTTACCTTTAAGGCGGTTGGCAGCGTTGAAATTTCCGAAGATACACGTCCTATAGTGGTTGAAAATTTCAGCGTTCAGGACGGATATACAAATCAGTTTGTTCTTATTTGGGATAATCACGCGAACAGGCAATACACAATTGAACAATCTGTAGACGGAGATAATTGGACAAATATCGGCACTGTCAATTCTGATCCGGCTGATGAAGAGGATGAAGGGGTGACAGAAAATTTCAAATATCCTGTTACCGGTCAGGCTGCTGATATATCAAGATATTTTAGAATTAGACCTGCTCGTTTTATAGGCGAAGTCGGCAGAGAATTTAAATCCGGTCAGCCTGTATACGCCCCTGAAGCCCAAACTTTAGGCGTACCGAAACTATCACTTGCTGAGGGAGTGTCTTACTCTACTATTAACCCTGTATGGACAGAAGCGCAAAAGGCTGATACCTATCGAATAAAATACCGTTATACAGAAGACGGCGCAAATGCCGTTTATAAAGACGCGGCTTTAGTCACAACAAAAGATATTTTTATTGACGCTACAGGAAATTTCAACTTTCCGTTCAAACCTGAGGGATACAATGACGCTTTAAAAGCCGGTAAAGAAATTCAAGTTGAGGTAGAAGCGTTGAATAAAGGTTTACAGGCAGAGGTAGGCGGCGCGGAAATTTCGACATCTTCGGTTGAAGAAGTTAAAACTAAGCTGGTCGGACCCGCGCTGTTAAATACAAGCGTAACAAAAGCAACATCATCTCAGGATATTTCCGTTTCATGGGACAGCGTATACGGAGCAGGCGGTTACTATATATTCAGACGCCAGTTTAATTTGAATAATAACGCAGAAGAGGGTGCCGAAGCCATAGTGTATTATCTGCCGGCTTCAACTGCTTCTTCAATCAATGTTACAGGAAAAAATCTGATAACCGACGCTTCAAATTCAAGAGCAGATACTACTACTGCTGTAAAAGCGTCCGCTTCTTTCGCGAATTCGCGTTACACATTACGTGATGTGTTTTTAACAGACAATGATTACTACAGCATTGCTTACAACAACCATATACAGGCATATAAAGATCAACAAAATGATATTGTTCAGGGTTTGACGTACCGTTACTATATTGTTCCTGTAATTCTCAGAAATAATGTTCCCGATCCGCTTAACGCGATTGAGTTTTCTTATAACCGGAACGGATCAAACAAACATACCAACATCGCTTCGTACAAATTACGGGAAAACAACGCTGATATACAGTACTCAAACGCCGCATCTCTTGAGAAAGACGGATTTACAATCGGTTTTGGGCAGAATGTTACCGCAACTAAGGGGACATATACCACAGAGAAAGATTCTTCCGGATATAATGTCAGCAGCGGAATTAGAATTACATGGAGCGCGCCGCCGAGGCTTAGAGAAGTCACAGGTTTTACTCCGCAGTATACCTTGTACGGACGGACTGCCGGCACCGGCACATGGACGGCTATACTTTCCAATGTCAGTGATACATCACACGCTTATAAACCGCCGAATACCGGCAGAGACAGAGGGCGCGGTATTGCGTATGAATACGCTGTCGGTATCAGCAACGCAGGCGCAAGCGGTTCACAGCCGCAACATTCCAACCGGTTTATATTGGAATGCGCTAAACAGCTCGACGAAAGAGGCAGACAAAAAATGCTCGGTTTTATGCTTGATATGATTGAAGTGGAAGGTGTAAGCCGTAACGAGCTGCGCGATTCCGCGAATAATTTCGCGGAAGAAGTTAAATGGTACTCAGGCGGCGTTTCTAACCCCTATAACAGCGATAACGTCATTTGGGGTATCGACGGATACGACATATTCGTAATGAACCGGAATATCAGTACAGGCTGGCATAGAATTGCCGATGTGACAAGTTTTCCCAATCAGCTTAATCAAAACGCGAGAGTCTCCAACGTACAGGGCGGCAGCACCCTGACGGACGGCTTACTTAAAGTTCTGCGCGATTATAAACATTTCTTTAAAGTGCGCAGCTATGTTAAGAACGAAGACAACGAAAAAATTTATTGTCCCGATCCTATCTGGGCGTATGAAAACAGAAATTGGTGGTCAACAAATAAAACCCCCGCCGGGCATATTGCCGCTTCGGAACTGATGCAGAACGACTATGTTAAATGGGGAGCGCGGCAAATTACAACGGATGAATTTATTAAAATTAGTACTTTGTATATGGCAAGAGGGCTGGACAGGGCAAACGGAACCGCATGGAATACAGGATACTTCGGCACCAGGTGGGGAAGCGCGAGTACCACTTACGGCGGTTCAGGACGCACCGGTGCTAGTTCAAATTTCGGCGTTACCAGCTGGGATATTACTTTTGAAAATTATAAAGACGATTACTGGACAAAAGCCGGAGATTGTATGACCTTTATAACCATTAACGGAGTATTATGGGCTGGTACAGACGCGACAAATCAATATCCGCATACTTATGGTGATAAAGGCTGGATTAATATTATTGGTCCATGGGATACTCCCGGTTTGTACAGCGGAAGAATAATCGTCGGCACTCAGGGTGATACCGATCTTAAGTGGAACGGAAATTTAAGTGGTTCTAACATTAGAAGCAGAATAGCAGTGGAATACCCGTCAGGGACTGCACGGCAAAATATTCCATACAGAGGAGAGGATACTCCTTTACCGTTCAAGGGACAAAGCAATAACCGCCACGAAGCAGATGCTTGGAAGTAATTTATGAAAAACGCCGTTCACACCTTTACGCCTTTGCGTGAGAAAATCTTCTCTTCCTCTGTGAAACTCTGTGTAACTCTGTGGTTGATAATTCTTCTTCTCACCTCCTGCGCCGACATTTTTCAGCCGAAGATTCCTTTTGGCGATAAGGATTCACCTTCTTCTCTGGACGATCTGTTCAGAACTGTTGATGTGATTGAAAAACTGGATACGCCGGAACAATTCTATATTGCTCCTTTCTATTCGCCTTCGGAAATTCGCCTGACATGGACGGCGGTAAGAGGCGCGGCGTATTACATGGTAGAACGCGCTGTGGTTTCTCCTGTTCCGGGATCAAATCCGCCTGTATTTGTAACCCCTGATAAAGAAAGCGGTTATGAACCATTAGAACGATTTGTTTACGGACTGACATATACAGATCAAATACTGAGAAATCCGTCGTTAGATTCGACAGAATACCGTAATAGTTATTACTATCGTATTTCAGCTTATAACACATCAAAAAGATATGAAGAAAGCGATCCTACAGAACCGCAGTCGGCTATGTTGTTCCGCGCTCCGTTTAATGTAAGAGCGTCCGGCGGAACTTCGACTGATTTTATCGAACTGCGCTGGGATCACTCGGACGGAGCCGATTCTTATGAAGTATGGCGCAGTGATTTTATAAGCGGATCTTCCGCGACTTTATTAGGTATTGTTCTGGGAAATCAAAACTGGTATCGAAACATTGTCAGCCCTGTCGAACAGGGAAAAGATTTTTATTTCATGGTAAGAGCAAGGAACAGATTCGGCAATCAAAGTTTACAAACAAGACCCGCTTACGGTTATGCCAAAGTGTTCGGCGCTCCCAGCGCGCCTCAAAATGTCCGCCTTAAAGATGAAAATGAAAATCCTTCGGGAAGAGGACATTCCAAAAATGAAATCAAAATTAGATGGGATGCCGATGAAAATCCCGATGCGTATTACGCGGTTTTCAGGTACAGTTCTGTCGATTCCTCTTTAACAAGACTTACAGATAACACTGTAAACACTTACTGGTTTGATAGTACCGGTCTCCGGCAGGGTATATTTTACTATTATCGCGTTCAAGCAATTGTTGATGATGTAAAAGACGGGAAAGCTTTAAAAAGCGAATTTTCACATCCTGATCCTGAAGGGTTTGTTCTGAGCGCCCCGGATACAGTCGTTGCGGAAAGAAGCCAGGGCAATATTATTACGGTAAAATGGCTGGCGGCAATGGGAACTGAAACTGAGCGTTTGTATTATACATATAATGTTTATTCCGATTCTTCAACTACCGGTAATTTTTCGAATTTAATTGCAGACGGTGTTGAGCCGTATATAGACGCTCAAGGATTTATTTCTCATGTGGTTTCAGGCGCGCCTGCCGGTCATACGTTTTTCAAGATTTCTACCGTTAACGGCGGTGTTGTAAGCGACATGAGTATTGTGGTTTCTCCGGCTCCTGCGGCGGCAATTATTCAAAGCGCAAGCCAGCATGCGTTTATCTCAGCAAACGCGCCTGCGAATTCAAGCGGAATATATCCGGTGCGTATAACATGGAAAAAACCCGATAATGATAGTCCGGCGTTCTACAATGTGCAGCGTTCAATAAGATCAACGACAGGTTTTTCGCGCGCCAATGAACAGCCGCTTAATGCTAACGGTCCGTGGACGGATTTTTATTTCTACGATCACAATACCGGTATTTATACGTATCTTGATACAAATGAAACCGCGAGGGTTGCCAGAAAATATTATTATCGCGTATTGAGTCTTAATCAGCTTGAGCAGGGAAATTTCCCGTCGGAGGAAAGAATTGGCTGGGGCGCGCTGACCCATGAACAGTGGATTGCCGAATTTAATAAAACTTATTCTTCGGCGATTTATAAATTGACCCTAATGCACAGGTCAGCTGACACCGACAAACTCGGCACAGAAACAAAATACGGCACAATTAGCGGTGACATTTATTACAATGCGCGTATTGCAGGACTTGGCGGAGATATTACTGTCCGTCAGACAAATTATTGCGATTTCTATATCGAAAACGATCCTGCAAACGGTCCGTACTTTATTTTGAACGGTAATTCAGGAAGTGAAGCTAATATGAGCGGCAATGGAAAGATGAAGAATGAAACAATAACCTGCACAGGAATGTATCCGGGATCAATTTTTCATGGAAATGTTCAGCTTACAGGCGGAAAAGTTTCAGGCGGTACCTACGGCATTACACCGGACGGTTTTTCGCGGAAGGAATTAGCGGCAACAACATTTGGATATGCTGCTGGCAGGTAAATTAAATCTGTATGAATAATTTTATCAGAAGTTTGAGCATAACATCAGTAATTCTCTTTCTCGCGTCATCGCCGGTATTTGCGCAGGAAAGCAGCGTCAGAGCTGCGGTTATCTTAGACGCAAGCCAGCACGCGTTTATTCCGAACGAAACCGCGAATTCAAACGGAGTATATCCTGTGCGCATAACATGGAAAAAACCCGCGAATGACGCTCCAGCGTTCTACCAAGTGCAGCGATCGGCAAGGTCGGGAACAGGTTTTTCGCGCGTTAACGCGGCGGCGCTGCCTGCAAACGGTCCGTGGACTGACGCGTATTCATACAACAGCGAGTCGGAAGTGTATACCTATATCGACAGAAATGAAACAGCGGCAGCGGGTGTCAAATACTATTACCGCGTTTTAAGTCTTAACAGACAGGAACAGGGAAATAATTTCTCTCAGGAAAAAATCGGCTGGGGCGCGTTAACTCATGAAAAGTTTTTTTTCGAATTTAATAAAACTTACGCTTCCGCTATTTATAAACTTACATATATGCACAAGAGGGGAAACTTAAGAAAACTCGGCGAGGAAACTACTTACGGAACAATAAGCGGTCAAATATATTACAAGGCGCGCGTTGTCGGTCTTCATGGAGATATTACGGTTACAACGACAAATTACTGTGATTATTTTATTGATAATGATCCGGCAAAAGGTCCGTACTTTGTTCTGAACGGCGACTCAGGCAGTACGGCAAATATGGCTACCAACGGAAGTATGAAGCCCGTAACAATTATTTGTACCGGAATGTATCCGGGAACAGTGTATCACGGAAATGTTCAAATCAAAGGCGCAGTTGTCGCCGGCGGCACCTACGGCGTTACGCCAAACGGTTTTCCCCGCAAAGAATTACCGTGGACATTAGGATATTTCAATCAGATACCATTGCCGGATTCAATGAAAGATCTGTAGGGTGTAAATTTTTTCTCAAACATTAAATTTAAAGAACATAACGTCTCCGTCTTTTACGACGTAGTCTCTGCCTTCAAGGCGGTATTTGCCGGCTTCTTTGATTTTCGCTTCTGTTCCGTAATTGAAAATGTCATCGCAGGTGTAGACTTCGGCTTTTATAAAACCTTTTTCAAAATCGGTGTGAATGACGCCCGCCGCTTTTGGAGCTGTGTCGCCTTCATGAAACGTCCACGCGCGGCATTCGTCTTTTCCTGTTGTGAAAAAAGTCCGTAAGCCAAGCAGATTGTACGCGCTGTGAATCAAAGTGGAAAGCCCTGTTTCTTTTAAACCTAAATCTTCGAGGAAAGCTTTTTTTTCTTCGGGGTCTTCTAAGCCGCAGAGGTCAGCTTCAAATTTTCCGCAGATGCAGACGGCGTTTGTTTTTTCCGCGGCTGCGCGTTTTTTTACATCCGTTACGTGAATATTTCCCTGTCCGCCCGCGGCAAGACTGCGGATTGTTTCTTCGTCGACATTGCACACATACAGCTGCGGTTTTGCCGTAATAAAGTGGCAGTCATAAATCGCCGCTTTTTCATCGTCGTTTAAACCAAGCGATCGGATTGGCTGCGCGTTTTCAAGCGCGGGGCAAATCTTTTCTAAAATTGAAATTACGAATTCGGACATTTTCTTTTCGTTGGGATTCTTTAATGTTTTTTCCGCCCGCTCTCTGCGTTTCGCGAGCGTTTGCAAATCGGCAAGAGCCAGCTCAATATCGATTGTCTCGATATCGGACGCGGGATCGATTTTATCGTTAACATGGATTACATCGCTGTTTTCAAAACAGCGGACGATGTGCGCGTAAACAGCGGCGTCGCGGATATGCGAAAGGAATTGGTTTCCAAGCCCTTCGCCTCTTGACGCGCCCTTCACCAGTCCCGCGATGTCGACAAATTCAACAGTAGCGGGGATTGTTCTGTCCGGCTGAAAAATCGCCGTTAACTTATCAAGACGGGGATCGGGCACATTGATAATGCCTACATTCGCCTTTACTGTGCTGAACGGATAATTAGCAGCTTCCGCAGGCATTGAGCATAACGCTGAAAAAATCGTTGACTTTCCCACATTCGGGAGTCCTAAAATTCCGCAATTCATAAATAAAGTATATCATTTTAACAAAAATATGCAATTATCTATTATAATTTAATATATGAAACCTTTATCGATTTTTTTTGAACTTGACAAAATGGATAATCTTACACGGATTATTATTGCTCTTGTGATGGTCGCTGTACAAATATTTCTGATATGGCTTGTATGGTTTATATTTAAACGTCTGGAAAAAAAGCTAGAAAATTCTACTAATAATAAAATTAAACCTTTAATGATTAAAAAATCTACATTACTTACCGCAAAACAAGTTGTTATATTAATCGAAAATTGTTTGCGGATATTAAAATATGTGATAACCGCGATTATATTGTTTTTAACATTACCGTTTGTATTCAGTCTTTTTCCCGCAACAAGAGATGTTGCTCTTACAATTTTTTCTTATATATTAAATCCGTTAAAAGATATCGGTTTAAGCGCTTTGCATTATATTCCGAATCTTTTTAAAATAGTGATTATTATAATTATTACGCGTTTAGTTTTAAGAGCGTTAAAATTTTTCGCGCTGAAAATCGAAAAAGGAAAACTTGTTATACCGCGTTTTTATCCCGATTGGGCTTCTCCTACGCTTAAAATATGTCAGGTTTTACTGTGGGCTTTTACATTAGCGCTTATTTATCCGTCTTTGCCGGGTTCGGATTCAAAGGCGTTTCAGGGAGTTTCTGTTTTTATCGGTATTGTTTTTTCAATTGGATCAACTTCGGCAATCGGAAATCTTGTCGCCGGTCTTGTAATAACGTATATGCGTCCGTTTAAAATCGGAGATCGGGTAAAAATTAACGATATAACGGGTTTTGTCGTGGAAAAAAATCTCATGGTAATAAGATTGAAAACGCATAAAAACGAATATGTTACATTTCCGAATTTGATGATACTCAGCGCTAACACAATTAATTATAACAGATCAACCGATGAAGACGAAGAAGGGTTGATAATTTTTACGGAAGTTACATTCGGCTATTCAACTCCGTGGCAGACGATACATGATATATTAATCAGCGCCGCTCTGAAAACAGATCATGTTCAGAAAAAACCGAAGCCGTTTGTTTTGCAGACAAAACTAGATGATTTTTACGCGTGTTATCAGATAAATTGTTATACGAAAGATATCAGCAATCTTCCCCGCGTTTACGCCATGTTATATGAAAATATTCAGGATGGTTTCCAAGAGGCGGGACTGGATTTGACTTCGTCGCATTACAGGGTGATGACTACAATTAAAGGGTGATCCGGAAAAGACTTCACGCACAGACGCGGGGAATGTGATTGAATTCTTTGTTTTTTTGTTTTATACTTTATATATGTATAATCCTAAACCCCTGATAATTCTGTTATTATATATCTTTTTAATTTTTAGCTGCAGAAGCGCGCCGGAGCGGATTGCGGAATCCGGTACGCGGGATATTGAATACGCGCGGATGCGTCCCGGTATTCGAAATCTTAGCGAATTAACTGTCGCGTTTACAGCGCATAAAATTGAATTGGATTTTCGTAAATCGTATTTCGCGAGCGAAGCGCAAATATTTACCGGTATTTACGAGGGTTTGTTTTCCTATCATCCGCTGACATTGCAGCCTGTTTCGGCTTTGGCTGAAAGATGGGATCTTTCCGATGATAAAATGCAATGGACTTTTACGATAAGACGTGACGCGCGTTTCAGTAACGGCGATCCTGTCAGAGCCGAAGATTTCCGCGCCGCGTGGCTGTCGCTTCTTGAACCGTCGCGTAATTCTCCCTATTCAAGTTTTTTTGATGTTATTAAAGGCGCGAATGAATACCGCAATAAAATAAATGACGATCCTGAGAGCGTCGGAATAATCGCCGAAGATCAAAGAACGTTAGTTGTAAAATTAAATTCTCCCGCTTCGTTTTTTCCCGCGATGCTGTGTCATCATTCATTCAGTCCGATTCACAGTTCAATGATCGAAAAAGAAGAATGGGGACCGTCAGGTAATCAAAGAAATTGGACGCCTCCTGTTACTAACGGACCTTACCGTATTTCTTCCATGAGCGAAGAAAGTATTGTTTTGGAAAAAAATATTCGTTATTGGGATCGTGAAAGAATTGCGCTTAACAAAATAATTGTTAAATTTACTTCCAGCGGAGGAGAAGCGTCTCATCTTTGGAATTCAGGCGAAGCAAGATGGATTGCGGGAGATGTAGATATTGAAGCGTTAACGGATCTTTCCGGGCTTCAGGTTAATATAATGTTCGCGACTCATTATTATTATGTTCGTTCGGAAAAAACGCCGTGGAATGATAAGAGAGTGCGCCGCGCGATGGCTCTTGTTCTTCCGTGGGATGAAATACGAAGCGTTTATCATCTGCCGGCGAAAACTTTAATCTATCCTATTTCCGGTTATCCTGAAATTGAAGGAATTTCAGAATCAAATCACGGCGAAGCGTTTAAATTAATGTCGGAAGCCGGATATGAAGACGGCGTTGAAACAGAATTAGTTATCCGCATTCCTGTTTCGCGAGACGCAATGCGCGTTGCCGGAATTATGTCAACCGCGTGGAAAAATATTTTAAAATTAAATGTGCGCGTGGAAGTAATTCCGCCCGAAAGATATTTTAACTCAACAAAAGAAGAAGGTTTCACAGTCGGCTCAATTACATGGATAGGCGATTTTGCGGATCCTTACGCGTTTCTGCAAATGTGGAGGAATGATTCAAATTTGAATGACGCGGCGTTTAATGATCCTGATTTCGAAGCTTTAATTGAAAGATCAATGATAGAAGAAGGAGGAGAACGCCTTGCGACTCTCGCCGAAGCTGAAAAAATTTTATTAAATACAGGCGCTGTTTTACCTGTTTGTTTTAGCCCTGCGCTGAATATCGTTGATACAAATGAACTTGAAGGCTGGTATCCCAATCCGCTGGACATTCATCCTTTTAAATATTTATCTTTTAAAGCGTTCCGTCCGCTTCCCGGCGTAGCTCAATTAAATAATAATTAGCAGTTAATTGTTAATAGTGAAATAATTTTATAGGAGTTAGAAATTCATTATGATACGTATTGGTTTAGGATATGACATTCATCGTTTAAAAAAAGGAAAGCGTTTTTTACTTGGCGGCGTTGAAATTCCGTTTTCAAAAGGGGAAGACGGTCATTCAGACGGAGACGTGCTCGCTCACGCCGCTGCCGACGCGATTCTGGGAGCGGCTGCGTTAGGTGACATCGGAGAGATGTTTCCGCCTTCGGATCATGTTTATAAAAACGCGGATTCTATGATACTTTTGCGTATGGCTTTTTCCAGCGTAAAAGAAGCAGGCTTTAAAATTATCAACCTTGACTGCGTTATAATTTGTGAAAAACCAAAAGTTCTGCCGTTCCGCGGAGTTATCTGCAAATCGCTTGCTGAAGCGCTGGAAATTCCCGCTGAATGTGTTTTTATCAAAGGAAAAACAGCGGAAGGGTTAGGTTCCATCGGAAAAGGCAAAGCGGTCGAAGCGCATGTTGTTTGTCTGCTTGAAAAGAATTAATGAGTAAAATAAATTGGGAAAAGATTTTTATCTCTTTGGAAAAGTGGCGCGATAATTTACATTCTGAAGATCCATCAGTAACTACAGTTGCGGAAAATTACCGCCGTGATCAATCGGTCGATAGACCGTGGGCTGTGCTTGTATCTACAATTATCAGTCTGCGTACTAAGGATGATGTTACCCTTGCGGCATCAAAACGGCTGCTGGAGAAAGCGGAAAATCCGGCAAAACTAAACGCAAAGAAAGCGGAAACAATCGAAAAATTAATATATCCTGCCGGTTTTTATCGGAATAAAGCGGCATCTCTAAAAAAAATTGCCGCGATCCTTTTGGAAAAATATAACGGTAAAGTGCCTCAGACAATGGATGAATTACTCGCGCTTCCCGGAGTCGGCAGAAAAACCGCCAATCTCGTGCTCACTGAAGCTTTCGATAAAGATGCGTTATGTGTCGATATACATGTGCATAGAATATCCAACCGCTGCGGCTGGTTAAACAGCAAAACACCGGATGATACCGAAATGATATTAAGAGAAATACTTCCTGTTAAATTCTGGAAACGAATTAATTATTTGCTTGTTCTATACGGTCAAAAATTATGTCGCCCTGTGAGTCCTTTTTGCTCACAATGTGTAATCTATGAACGATGTGCACGTAACGGAATAGAAAAAACAAGATAACTCACTCAGTTTAAATTAACCAACAGCAGCGATCGCTTTAAGCGTTTTTGCCAATGTTTTGTTGTTTGCTGCCTTAATTAAATCGTATTCCATCTGCGCCAATAACCAGAATTCCGGTTTAGTGCTAAAAAATTTCGCAAGACGTACTGCAATTGACGATGTAATCCTGCTTTTATCAAGGCTGATAAGCCTTAACGCGGTTTGACTGCACTTTATTTCTTTTGATAGCCTATTACAATTAAGGTTATGTTTGTCGAGAAATTCAAGTAACAGTGAACCTGGTGTTTGTTTATTCTTTGCCATATTAACTCCTTATCATAGAATATAATAAAAAGTCAGTTTAAAGTCGAGTAAAAAATGTTAAAATTTATTTATTTTTATTTTTTGCCAAATTGGGACATTGTTGTTTTTTCCGTTAAAAAGAACATGATCATTATAATTTGCATTAATTAACATTTTAATCGCGGTATCGTAATTTCCGATAATATCATTTGCATTGTGAGCGTCCGCCGTAATTATTACAGGAATATTATATTCGCGGAATATTCGTAATAATGTTAAAGAAGGATAAGTATCATTAATCTTTTTTCTGTTTATCCCGCCTGTGTTTATTTCGAAAATAATGTTTGTTTTTGAAAGAAGATCAACAATTTCTCTTTGACGTTTTATTTCAATCTCCTGCTGCCAGTAATTTTTATTCCAACAATTTTTTTTAATTAAATCCATATGACCTAAAATATCAAAACCTCCAAGATTGATCATTTCAGCAATTGCATCGTAGTAGAAATTCATTAATGCAAGCGCATCGCCGTTAAATCCTTCTTTCAAACCTCTTTCAAATTCTTCCGGCGGACCGTCAATTGTAAAGCAGGATGATCCGTTTTCGGGGAAAATATAGTGCACGCTTCCAATAATATAATCCAAATTCAAAGATGTTATATCATCATCGAGCGAAGAGCGTCTTCCTTTGATATAGTCAACTTCGTATCCAAGAAATACTTTTAATTTATCCTGCCATCTTTTTTTTGCCGCGAGAACTTCCGAAACATATTCTTGTACTTTATCATCTTTTAGGTTCCATTCGCTGTCAAAACCCGCTTGTTTATCAATCGGCGCGTGCGCGCTGAATCCGATAGCGTAAAGATTTTTTTCATAAGCGGCGCGGCACATCGATTCTACATCGTCTTTTCCGTCGCAAAATCGGGTATGAGTGTGCATACTGCTGAACTCTGCGCCTATTAATTGATTTGTGTTCATGTTACCTCGATAATTAAAGCGCCGCTCTTTTCATCGTATTCTTCTTTAGATGCGCGTTTCCCGTTAGGCGCAAGACTGCCCGCAAGGCTGAGCGGCTCCAGTTTTTCAACGGCGTTTTTTTCTCCCGCAAGCAGTATAAGCCCTCGATGAGAACAGGCGTAACGCCCGAATTTACCGTACGGCAGAGCAAAAGCGTCGGATATTACGCGTATATTTCCGGAATCATTTTGATTTGAATCTGTTAATAGATAACTAAAGACAAGTCTGTCTTTTGGAAGTTTCGCTGCTGCTGAAAGGCGTTTTAATTCTTTCGGCGCGTCATTCGCGTCAAAAGCGAAATGACACCACTTATCTTTTTTATGTTTTACAGCGTTATGCTGTTGAGAGCTGCGCGTATCATACTGTAAATTTTCACGCATCATAGGGCAGGGGTTTGAATGAGCGCAGGGAGACGCGGGGGTGTGTCCCAAATCAATAAACGCTTCGCGCAAAACCGAAATAAAACGCCCCGATTGCGGAACACCCGGTTCGACAATCAAAATAGACGCGTCTTTTGCGGCTTCTCGGCGTAAAAAGGACGCGGCGTTAGCCGCCATGCGCCTGAGTTCTTCTGTATTATTATGTGAAATCCGATCATACATTTCGTTGAACATATTTACGGCGCAGATTAAATTGCTGTTTTTTGACTTGCCAGTTTCATTTTGGATGTTTTTGCTTTTATTTTGGTTTTCGCCGCTCTTGTTAATATTGATATCTTTTTTAATAAGATTTATTTTCCATTTGACGGGAACATCATTCTCTTCTGCGTCTGCTTCTTTGAAAGCAGAGAGAGCCGTGAAAAATTTCTTTCCTGCTTCAAGAACTGAAGCGGTTTTATCGACGCAGTTGAATTCAAGAGAAACATTCCGTAAATCGGGGCGGGAAATCCACAAGGCGCACGCGAAAGTGAGAGGACCGCATCCGTAATCCGTAATTATATCGCCTTCAGCTAAGTTTAATTCCAATTTTGGCAATAAAACGCATAGTCGTAAAATATTCCACGGCAGAAAATAATGCAAATACGCTGAAAGATAATTCGGACGGCTCAAATATGATAAAGACCGCTCTCCGCGGCTGCTTGTAAGAAGCCGCGACAACTCCGCGATATCGGACGGTAATTTGCTTCTAAACTTTCCGGGAATCGGAAAGGTTCGTTTTATTAATTCAGGAATATTATTTAGTAAATTTTGCATATTTATTCATTGCTAATTGTTATCTGCTAACTGTTATCTGCGTATGACTGCTGACACGGGGACAACTTCGCAGTCGGCGCGGATTAACGCGTCTATCAGAGTTTCGATGTACTGGAAGAGATATTCGTCTCTGCCGCCTGAAAGAAGTCCGAGACGCACAGGAACAACCGCGCCTGAGTGTCTTCCTGAAATAATTTGATCAATCATTTCGGAAGGCGAAGGAGCGCGCATACTCATACTTGCCGCGTCTTCTTTGGAAAGCCAATCGTTAGGATCGATGCTTCTGTTGACTGTTACATATCCCGCCGCGGCGGCTGCCGAATTAATAAAATCGGAACTGCGGTAATAAGGAGGATGCCAGATTACGGAAAGTTCTCTTCCCGTAATGCGGTTAAATTCATCCTCGTTACGCGCAAGTCCTTGCCCTATAAACGCGCTTGTTATGCGGTATCGCGTGTCGGAAAAATCGATGGGAGCGTAAAAAAGCGACGCGGTTTCATGTCCTGCCTCGGCGATTGCCCTTGCTGCCCGCGGATTACGGCGGATAAATTCGCCGTTAAGAAAAAATGTCGCTCTGATATTGTTTTTTCGCAGAGCAGACAGCACCTGTACTAACCCCGCATCATCATCGTAAAGATCGAAACAAAGAGCGATTTGCATTGAACTTCCGGGAAGACTAAGACGCGGTTCTCCCGAAGGATTTCTTGTGTCAGGAGTAAATACCCTTGATGAAGTGTGCTTCGCGGCAAGAGAGACAGTAGTAAGCGTCTGAAGATTTCGTATCATCGGAATATTTTCAAAATGCCCCTGCCTCTGCGGTTCTAAAAATACGCGGAATCTGTCAGAGGCAAAAGATATTTGTCTTTTTCTTACGCTGCCGGTTTCAGTCCACGCGCTGTTTCCGTCGGTCGCGAACCATGTATTTCCCAGCCGCGCTAGGATTCTTAAAGTGGTTTCTTCAAAACCGATTTCATCCGCTCCTGAAAGAGAAATTCTTCTGCGGGGATACGAAGAAACTGAAATGTTTATTTCCTCAATGAACCTTGAGTTTCCAGCGATTAACTGCCTGTCGTTCAGCCATACGCAGGAAAAAACAGGCGTATCGCTTAATTTTTGGATTAAACGCCATTCAGAGTAATCCCAAAGTTCAAGACCTTTGTCGCCTATAAAGACCGCTCTTGTTTCGTTAGGTGACAACGCGCCGTTTGCGAATGACGGCACATTGGCTAATTCCGCCGTTTTAATTGAGTTTCCGGCTGTTTCAATACGCCATGCTTTTATTTCACCTCGGATATTTAACAAAATCGTAAGTTTTCCCGATGAAGACCAAAAAACATTGATATTTTCAGCGCCGAAAGGAAGGGTTATATACGGGACAGATGACGCTTCGTTGTTTTCACCTAACGGAAAAAAGAACAGTCCTTTTGAACCTTTGTTTATCAAAATTGATCCGGAATCGGGGGCAATCCAAAATTGGTCAAAACCCGGATTAAACTCAATAGGAATGACAGCCGCGGCATTTCCGATTGAAAGAAAATCTCCGTACATTGTGCGCGTAAAAAGTTCGGGGTTAATTATCCTGTAGAGAGTGTTTCCTGTAAGGTAGTAAAAATCTCCCTTGGGACCCCACAAAACGGAATTTATATTTCCGTGCCCTATCATTCTGAAACGCTCGTCAACTAACGACGAAAGATTATTCAATATGGGAAAGTAGTAGAGTCTGCCGCCTTTTGAATAAACAAAAAAACGCGAATCAACGCTCCACTTTGCCGGAAAGTCCGAAGCAGGCAATTCAATTCTTTCGCTGACAATACGTTTTGATCCGCTCGTTATATTAACTAAAAAAAGATTTCCGTAACCCGGGCTTATAGGTTCGATAAAAAGAAACCAGCGCCCGTCTGAGGAAGGAGCTATATCTTGAAGCCTTCCTGTCAGCGGCAGACTGCCCTCGGCGAATGAAGGGTAACCTGAAACTGTAGCAGGAAGCCCTCCCGTTACGGGAATACTTACAGCTCCAAAGCGGTTAAGCGCTATTATTGTTCTGTTGTTGTCGACAAGATAAATTTTTTCCGGAAACGCGGTGATCTGGCGGATTGACATATCATTTAGATTTGAAACAAAAACGGCATGACGATAATTGTAATCGACTCTGAATATCAATCTGTCGTCATTTGAAAGATCGATATCCTGAAAATTGATTCCCCAAATCTGAAAAACTGAAGTAAGTAAAATATTTATAAATAGAAGAACTTTGCAAACACGAACCAAATCATCATTCTCCGCTTTCAACTCAATTCCTGACGCTTAACTTTTTACTCTCAATTTTAAGAAATCATCAAGTTCGCGTTCGAGGCATGCGAGAAAATCTTCCATTTCCTGAATGCGGCGAATGGAGTATTTCATTTGGCATTCCTGAAGCTCTTCGCAGGCTCTGTCTACAACTTCGCTGAAAGTGTAATCACCGTCCGCAGCGGCTGGTTTATTGTTGGAAATTTTTTTAGACTTTTCGCTGTATGTCATACTCTAATTATAAGCGCATTATTGCGATATTTCCACTGTTTTTATTCTATTTTCTTCTGCTTCAAAGTTAGCTAACGCGTTAATATAGGTAAAAACAGCCAAAAATGCCAAAAGGATAAAAATCAGTTTTCTCATTGTTTCCTACTTTATCATGTTTAATTTAATAGTTCCAGAGGGTTAACCGCCCTCCCCTTAGGGTTATATATGCCAAAGTGAAGGTGGGGTCCTGTGGCATAACCTGTTTCGCCGACTTCGCCGATTTTTCTGCCTCTTATGACGTTGTTTCCTTCCTTCACATTGACAGAATTTAAATGAGCGTAGAGAGTCTTGTAGCCGTTTCCGTGGGTTAAGATGATGAATTTTCCGTAGAGCCTGTTTTCTCCGACAACAGAGACGGTTCCGTCCAGAGATGCCATGACCGTCGTGCCTGTAGCGCCTCTGAAGTCAACTCCTTCGTGGAATTGCCACGCGCCTGTTTTGGGGTCTTTCCTTGTGCCAAAACGGCTTGTGACATATCTGCCCTGAAGCGGATACATGAAGGAATCGCCGAGACTCAGTCTTAGATCGATATCATTCATTTTCGCGCCGGGCAGGAATATTTTTTCTCCTTCCCTGATATTGTCACTTTTTATATCATTAACATCGAGGATGGCATTCAGCGGAATATTCTGCATGGAAGAGATTTTACTGAGGGTATCGCCTCTGCGTACTTCGTACCATAACCCGTCTACGGTTGGAATGCGCAAAAGCGTCCCGGCAGGTATTCTTCTCGCGTTTTTGATATTGTTAACGGCTACGATTGTTCCGTAGGAAATATTGTAATTTTGAGATATGTGGGATAATGTCTCGCCTTTTTGAACCTTGTGTTCTTTCCATTCAAAGGTGATAAGCGCGCCGTGATGATTTTCTTCTCCGTCAGCCGCCGATATGGGGCTATTTGATACATTGATTTCCGATTCAATGATTGGCTTAGGGAAACCTGCGTCTCCTGTCGCGGCATACTGTCTTGTCCGCTGCGCCGCGTCATTTTCCTCTGTCGGAAACGAGTATATTTGAAGCGCTTTAAACGGAACATCATCCCAGTTAAACGCGGCTAGACTGACAACCACTACGCCGGCAATTAAAAAAAGGCTTGCAAGCGGGACTTTGATAGTAAAACCGCTTCCGCTTTTTTCTGTTTTGGTTTTCCTCGTTCTTGGCAAAATCCGGGTTTGTTCCCTGCGGCTGCTTTTTTCCGGTTTTGAAACTTTCCTCTTTTTTTGGCTGCGCGGTTTTTGGCTGAATAAACCTATAAAATCGCTTGTTCTATCCGCCGAATTGCTTTTGTGCCTTGAATTAGAAGTCTTACGCGCAGGACTTCGCTGTGAACGGCTCCGCCTGGATACGGTTTGATTTTCTATTAATGTTGCCATAACATGAATATCGGCATAAAATGAAGCTGAAATTAGTGAGGTGACTGTCACCTTTTGGGAGATACACCGTGTTAAAACCTGTTTTTTTGGCTCTTGTCATTGCGCTGGTATTAAAATTATTTTTATTTGATCTTATAATTGCGCAAGGACATTCCATGGAACCGGCAATTAAGAACGGAGACGTATTGGTTGTCAGCCGGCTGCGGTACGGGATGCGGCTCCCTTTTCAAAAGGACTATATATTTCATTGGGCTCTGCCGAAAACGGGAGAAGTGGTGATTTTTTACACTCCTTCGGGAGAAATTGCCGTAAAGCGCTGTACTGATTTAATTGACGGCGCGCAGCAAAAGCAGCGAGCGCGTTTTTACGCTGTCGGAGATAACAGTCTCGATTCGTTTGATTCGCGCTCTTACGGCTCTGTCCCTGTCAAAAATATTATTGGGAAGGTATTGGGATTTTGATGTTTAAACGACGGTTCATTATACTTTTTTGTCTTCTTGCGGCTTTTTCTGTATATTTAATGATTCGTTTTGCCATTTTGATGATAAACGGCGTTCCACCTTCCGCGCCAAGGCAAACAGTGATTCAACCGGATCGAGGATCGATAAAGGACAGGAACGGGCGGGTTCTTGCGATTCAAATCAGATATGCAGATGTCGGTGTTTGGAAACCTGATATCGTAAATTTAGATTCGATAACTAATGATTTATCCGACATTCTTGATATGACTCCGAGCGATATCCGCGCAATAATTGACGCGTCCAGAGCTCCTTTTGTGTATTTAAAAAAACGCATTGACGCTGCCGAAGCAAGACAGCTTTCCGCTTTGCTTACCGAAAAAAAAATTAAGGGAATTTTAGTACAGCCCATTGTCGGCAGAGTTTATCCCGAAGGAAATCTCGCAAGCCAGATAATCGGTTTTGTCGGAAATAAAAACGAAGGCATTGAATTGGCTTTTAACGGCATTCTTGACGGTGTTGATAATGAAGGCAAAGGCTCGAATGTCATATTAACAATCGACACATACATTCAGCATATCCTTGAAGAAATTTCCAGACGAACCATGGAAGAAAACGGCGCGGAAGCCGTAATGTTTGTTGCGATGGATCCGCGCACAGGCGATATTTTAGGTTCCGCTTCATTGCCTGATTTTGATCCGAATAACTTCAACGCTTCAAGCGCGTCCGCCAGAATGAATCGTCCCGCTCTTTTGGCGTTTGAACCCGGATCAACATTTAAAGTTTTTTCGATTGCCGCGCTGCTTGATTCGAACGCTGTTTCCGAGAACAGTTCGTTTATGTGCAGCGGAGGTTATACGCTGATTAAAGGCGAGCCGATAACCTGCTTAAGCAATCACGGCAGGGTAACGCCCAGAGAAATAATTATCAATTCATGTAATGTCGGAGCGGCTTTCGCTTCGGATAACATCAGCCGTGATTCGTTTGATAAAATGCTGCGCGATTTTGGTTTTGGATCGCGCACAGGCGCGGGAGTGCAGGGAGAATCCTTCGGTATATTTGCACGTAACGTAAACTGGTCTGATCGATCAAAGCAGACTATCGCGTTCGGTCAGGAAATTTCTGTTTCCGCGTATCAGATTATTCAGGCTGCTTCGATTATCGCGAATGACGGCGTTTTGGTTCCTCCCAGATTAGTTCAAAAAATTATTTCGGCAGACGGCAGAACGGTAACGGACTGGAAAAACGGCGAACGCCGCCGCGTGATCAAAGCGGAAACCGCGAGAATTATGCGCTCATACATGACTGATACCGCTATGCGCGGCGCAATGGGATGGCGCGCAGGCGTGCAGGATATTTCTCTCGGAGTAAAAACAGGAACATCGCAAATTGTCGATCCTGTTACAAAGCGGTATTCGGAAACAGACTTTATCGCAAGCTGCGTCGCTCTTCTTCCCGCGGAAAATCCTTCGCTCGTTTTGTATCTTGCGATCATAAAACCAAAAGGAATTATTTACGGCGCGCGAATCGCCGCTCCCGCAATCCGCGAAGCCGCTGAAGCGTTAATTGATTACATCGGTATTCCGCGCGGACGCAATCCGCAGGTTAATCATCCTCCCGCTGTAAATATTCCCGCAGGACGGCTTCCCGCTCTTCAAACGCGTGTTCCTGATTACACAGGACTTTCAAAACGCGTGCTTCTTCCCCTTCTGTTACGCGACGATGTAACCGTCGAAATTCGCGGCGACGGCTGGGTTCGCAGACAAAATCCGCCTGCGGGAACTCCCGTCACAAGAGGAATGAGTATCGTGCTGGAATTGGAATAGGGCGGTTGTGGAAAAAAAGCGGTTGAAATGATATAATAGAGCTGTAGGAGATTAATATGAGTCAATTCATGGTAAATTTATCAGCCGTCAATCCTAAGGAAGAACATCGTTGTACGCCGCCAATGGAAGTATTGGTCGATACAGGTTCGGAATTGTCATGGCTGCCAAAGCAGTTGTTGTTGGATGCCGGAATAAGCCCTCGCGGAAAAAAACGTTTTTCAACCGCTACTAAACAAATAGTTGAGCGTGATTTTGGTTTTGCGATACTTAAAGCTGAAGGCTATGCTACAATTGACGAAATTGTATTCGCGGAAGACAGCGATATGTCGCTTTTAGGAGTGCGGACGATTGAAGGCTTCAGTGTAATGGTTGACAATATCGGTCATCGTTTTGTCGCCACCACTACTCTTGTGGCGTAAGTAAATAATTAAATCGTTCTATCTATTCCAACTATTCCAAAGTAATTCCGAGTTTCAATTCATTGATCCATGTTACTACTGCTGAATGTGAAATGTTACTGTTTAAACGTGAACCTGCGATCCATTTTGTATCATCGGAACAAAGTTTATGAAGATTTTCCGCGCTCGATCCGACACCGCTTGAGCCTGATGTGCAGAAAGGCACGATTGTTTTACCTGAAAAATTATAACTTTCAAGAAATGTTAAAATGATTCGCGGCGCTTGCCCCCACCAAATGGGATAGCCTAAAAATATAATGTCATATTGCCCGATGTTTTCGATTTTACCGGATATCGCGGGGCGTGAAGACGGGTTGCTGTTTTCCATGCTGGAGCGGCTTGAGTTATCTCTCCAGTTTAGATCGGCGGAAGTGTAAGGCGTTTCCGGTTTAATTTCGTGAATGTCGGCTTTCAGCGCGTTTGTAATTTGCTGCGCCGCGGAGCGGGTATTGCCGGTACATGAAAAATATGCCACCAGTATTTTAGGTTCATTGTCGGTATCTGTCACGTTCAATTCCTCCTGAGCGTTTGACGATGTATCCAATGCTTTTTCTGTTCCTGCTCCCGCGTTATTAAATGATCTGCTGCATGATAAAATAAAGATTGAAAGAGAAAGCAGCAAAATTGTTAAAAGTAAAAATTTTAATCTCATTATCGGCTCTCCTGTTATTATATTTTCTTTTGTCTTGAATTATCAGTATACCACAGAAAGCATTTCTTGAGAAGTTGTTAAATCGTAAGGTTTATTTCTCTTTCCATACAGTATGAGCCGCCGCTAATAATTTATTATTGTTTATGTTGCTTTTCATAGTTATCAAATATTCATTTTCTTCTGTGCCGTTTTCGGAATATACCTGTATTTTCTCGCCGATATTCGCTTCAGAAAAAAATCTTGCGTTCACTGTTTTTAAGTAATAATTTTCCAATATCTCTTCCGGTAATGATTCTATTAACCAATGAAAATATTTTATATTGTTTACATGCTTGTTGCTGTCAATATCGGCTTTATAAATATTAAATTCATGTTTAGGCATTCCTT
>Ga0209755_10001975_pt1 | contig 29540 bp, 26 predicted proteins | sample TergutCo191P1_FD_187301 | JGI IMG/M metagenome (GOLD analysis project Ga0209755, IMG submission 187301) | Cornitermes sp. P1 segment gut microbial communities from Petit-Saut dam, French Guiana - Co191P1 (SPAdes) (version 2) | ecosystem: Host-associated > Arthropoda: Insects > Digestive system...
GGGGTCAATCCAGCTCTTCCGGCACCACAGTAAGACTCGGTATTTATCCCGAAGCTGATCAAGGCAGTGAAGTTGCGATGCACCGGGAATTTATCGCAAGATTCAATGAAAAACATCCCAATGTAACAATTCAACCGGCACAATACCGCTATCAGTTAGATACATTCATGCCTTTGGCTCAGTCAAACAGAATTCCCACCATTTTTGAAACATGGTTCACAGAAACAGACAGCTTGCTCAGCGGTCCTTATATCAGGGATATTACCGCTGAAATAAGAGCGAGAGGCTGGGATTCAAGAATGAATGCCGGTATGCGCGACCTTTTTACAAGAGACGGTAAGATTTACGGTATTCCCCGTGACGGTTACGCGTTAGGTCTTCATATCAACGCGGCTTTATTCCGCCAGGCGGGACTAGTTGACGCTAACGGAATCCCCATCTATCCAAAAACAATGGCTGAACTTTCGACAACCGCCGCTCAGATTAAACAGAGAACAGGTAAAGCAGGTATTGTACTTCTTGCGAAAGATAACGCAGGTGGCTGGCATTTCTCCAACATCGCGTGGAATTTCGGCGCGACATTAGTCAGACAGCAGGGTACAAGGTACACAGCAAATCTTAATTCAAACGAAGTAGTCGAAGCTCTTCAGTGGGTGAAAGACCTTAAATGGGTTCATGACGCTCTTACAGCGGATCCGACAAACGAAGACTGGGGAACCGGATGGGCTCAGCTTGGCACAGGAAACGCGGCTATGTATATCGGCGCAGGTGACGGCGTTAACCAGCCGACAGAAGTGTACGGCATGTCGGTCCGCGATTACATGATTGCTCCGATGCCCGCAGGACCAAGAGGAAACCAGCATTCACTCATGGGCGGAACATTTTACGCGTTCGCGGCGAATGCCACGACCGCTGAGGTTAACGCAGCCCTTGACTACCTTGAAATCATGGGAAGAATTCCTGAAATCAACAACGATATTCTTGTTGGTCTTATGAGAGATGCAAGACGCAGAAGAGACGCCGGTATCCCTGTAATTCCCGATTTCCCCGCATGGACATATCAGCCCTACCTTAACGCAAAACAGGAAGCAATTGATATGTTCGCGAATGTTGATCAGAGAATGTTCGCAGATTATTACACAGCGATTTCCAGAAGCGGAAACGTCAGACCGGAAGTTCCGTTTGCACAGGATGTATACGCAGAGCTGACAAAGTGCCTTCAGGAAGTAATCACAAACAGAAACGCTGATCCCAGAACTCTTCTGGATACAGCTAACCGCAACCTCCAGGTATTACTGGATCAAAAACAGTAAGGCGGGACAAAATGGTTAACGGCGGTTTGCAGCGAATAAAAACTGGTTTTAATAAAAATATTTCCGGTTGGCTTTTAATGCTGCCGTCGTTAGTTCTTTTCGCTTTCTTTATATGGGTTCCGCTTGTTCAGGCTGTATCATTATCACTTTTCAGAACAAGCGGAGTAATCCTGAATGAATTTGTCGGATTTAAAAATTATATAGAAGTTTTCGCCCATCCTGATTTTTTCCCCGCGCTAAGAAATACTTTTACATATACTATATGGTCTTTAGTCATCGGATTTTTAGTTCCGATAATTCTCGCGATTATCATTAACGAAGTGCGCCGCGGAAGATCGTTTATAAAGATGGCGATTTATCTTCCTAATATTCTGCCCGGTATCGCGATGGTTTTTCTTTGGGGTTTTATCTTTAAACCCGGAGATACCGGAATATTAAATATAATTTTAAGTAAGGTTGGGATTGGTCCTCAGCAGTGGCTTTCCAATCCGCAGTGGACAATTCCGTTAATTATAATGGTTCTTACATGGAAAGCAGCCGGAGCTACAACACTGCTTTATATCGCAGGTCTTCAGGGAATAGATTCTGAGTTATATGAAGCCTCGATTATTGACGGCGCGAACATTTTTAAACGCCTTCGCTACATTACCATTCCGTGTATTTTTAATCTTGCGCGTACCCTTTTAATTCTACAGATAATCGCGGTGTTCCAGATTCTTTACGAACCGCTTGTTATGACTAACGGCGGTCCTAATAACGCGTCCATTTCGATTATGCAGCTTGTATTCCGGTTTGCCTTTGAAAGATTCGATTACGCGAAAGCATCGGCTGTCTCCGTAATAATCAGCATCATTTTAATTGTCCTTACACTGGTTTATTTTAAAATCAGCAAGCCGAAGGATATGTAATATGGCTAAAGAAAAAATTCAATACAACGGTTTAATACGTGATTTTGATTTAAAATCGGCTTCAGTAAAAACCGGATATACAATTATTTTTATTTTCGGTCTTCTTGTATCTTTTCTGGGAGTCGCCCCCTTAATTTGGATGATCCTTTCCGGTTTTAAATCTATTCGTGAATTTATGACCGGTATTAATATATTTCCCGAATCATGGGATTTTGCAAGTTATGTTACAACGTGGAATCAGCTTGGATTTACGCGTTATTATTTAAATTCATTTTTTTCCGTAGCCGGAAGCGTAGTCTGCGCGGTTTTTTTTAACGGTCTTCTTGGCTATGTGCTTTCGAAAGTTAAACCGCTGGGTTCAAAGATTGTATACGGACTTATTTTGTGGAGTCTTTTAATCCCCGCTACCACAAGCCTTGTTCCGCTTTTTATCAATATTGTAAGATTAAACCTTGTCGGAACTTTTATTCCGTTATGGCTTGCAATCGGAGCAAACGCTTTTTTTGTAATTTTATTTAAGAACTTTTTTGATGATCTTCCTCAGTCGCTTATCGAGGCCGCTCAAATAGACGGCTGTAAAAACTTTACTATTTTTATGAAGATTGCGATTCCTTTAAGTAAACCGATAATTATCGTCATTATCATTTACGCTATTAACGCCGCATGGTCGGATTTCCTTTTACCGTACTTAGTGCTTGGAGGCTCACAGTTTGAAACAGTAATGGTCAGATTGTTCAGCTTTAGAATGAGCAGATCAAATGAAGTTCAAATTATCCGTGCTTTGGTTTTCTCGATTATCCCTCCGATTGTTCTGTTCTTTATTTTCCAAAAACAAATCGCGGGAATGGCGTTACATTCCGGTATTAAAGGTTAGATTTTAAAATGACCAAAAACGCTGATTTATATCTTGTCTGCGACCCTTGGCAGATAATCGAAGAAGGGTGGAGCAGGGAAAGAAATATGGTTTCCGAGTCTGTGTTTTCTCTTGGAAACGAATACATGGGAGTGCGCGGTTACGCCGAGGAAGGAACCGGCAGGAACGTTGAATCATTACAGGGCAGCTACTTTAACGGCATTTACGAAGAAGCTGATCTTGAAAAAAGTTATAAAGGCATAATCACAAAAACGCACTTCATGATTAATTCCGTAGACTGGATACACACAAAAATTACCGCAGGTGATGAAGACCTTGACATTACAGTCTGCAGGATAGAAAATTTCCGCCGTGTTTTGGATATGAGAACAGGAACGCTTACGCGGAGTTTTGACTGGCTTACAAAGAGCGGGCCTGTTGTCCATCTTGAGTTTATCCGCTTTCTTGATATGAAGAAAGCGAGAAACGCATGTCAAAAAATCAACTGTACTGTTTCTGGCGGAGATGTTTCTTTAACTTTAGTAATTGCAAATAATTTTAACACCGGTCACGGCTGGAATAAAAAAAATTACTGGAACATGATCCGCCGCGAATGGATAAATGACGGAGCGGCTGTTCTTGGAAAGACAGAACGTACGGGGCAGCATGTTTTTTCATGTTTCACATTTAAAACGAGTAAGAGCGTTCAATCCGGAAAGAAAGTCGCGGAGAAATCCGCAGGTTTCGAAATTATCATGGAACTTAAAAACGGCGAAAGCGCGTGGATCGAAAAAAACGTTTTTAATTATGTATCCAAAGAACGCAATGGTCTAAGCGATCCTGTTTGGGAAAAAGGCTGGGAAGTTTTTAAAAACGGCTTAAACAGTTTTGACGCAGCCCTTGAAAGCCAGAAGGATTACTGGAGTAAATTCTGGAAAAACGCCGATATCCGCATTGAAGGCGATCCTTTAAATCAGCAGGGAATACGGTTCTGTATTTTCCAGATGCAGCAGACTTACAACGGGTATGATTCATCGAATAATATCGGAGCTAAAGGCTTAACGGGCGAAGCGTATAACGGCCACGCGTTTTGGGATACAGAAACTTACTGTCTTCCTTTTTACCTTTTTTCAAACCCAAAGGCGGCGCGCAATCTTTTATCGTTCCGTTATGCGACATTAAACGCTGCGAGGGACAGGGCGCGTCAGCTTGACTGCACTGGCGCCTGTTTTCCGATTGCTACAACAAACGGGGAAGAAGCCTGCGGATTGTGGCAGCACGCGAGCCTTCAGTTTCATCCAAGCACAGCTGTGGCTTACGGCATATGGCATTATGTCAATTTATGCGGCGACTACGAATTTCTCTACGATCAGGGAGCCGAGATGCTTGTCGAGATCAGCCGCTTCCTTGCTTCCCGCGGCAGCTGGAACAATGAAAACACAGGCTTTGGTTTTTTCGCTGTAATGGGGCTCGATGAGTTTCATATGATGGTAAATCATAACTGTTACACCAATTTTATGGCGAAAAAAACATTTGAGTACACCGAACATACTCTGAAAAAAATGGAAAAAAACGCGCCTGCGAAATATTCGTCTTTATGCGAAAGATTGAATCTGACGCAGAATGAAAGGATGAACTTTACTCTTTGCGCTGAAAAAATGATTATCCTATACGATGATAAAACAAAACTTTTTGAACAGCACGAAAGTTATTATAAGCTTCCGCGCATAGAAATTTCTAAAATTCCTGTCACCGATTTCCCGCTTTACCATAACTGGTCTTACGATCGAATCTACCGCACAAGCATGATAAAGCAGCCCGATGTTCTTATGTTCCTGTTTTTATACAATCAGGATTTTCCGCATGAAGTTAAGAAAGCCAATTATGATTTTTACGAACCAAACACAATTCATGAATCATCGCTTTCTCCGTCGATACATTCCATATTCGCCGCGGAACTCGGGAAGCATGACGACGCGTTCCGGTTTTTCGGATTCGCGACGCGGATGGATCTTGATAATTACAACCGTAATACATCCGAAGGGCTTCATACTACAAGCATAGCCGCCGCGTGGATGAATATTGTGTATGGTTTCGGCGGACTTCGAAGCGGCGGCGATGTTTTGTTTTTAAATCCGGTACTTCCCAAACAATGGAAAGAATACGAGTTCTGTATTCTTTACCGCGGCGCGCACATCCGCGTCATGGTAACAGCCGGTGAACTGTCGCTTTCAACTAACGATGAAATCAGCGGTTTTCCGGTCTGCATTTTCGGAAAACAGTATGAATTTTCATCCGCCGGATTAAAAATATGTATAAATTAAATGACTGGAATATCAGCGATGACGGATTGAAAGAAGACGATGTTCTTCAGAACGGAAACAGGCTGATGACCGGAAACGGTTATCTCGGCAGGAGAGGAGTTGTCGATGAAGCTCTGTCCCCGGATATGCCAGCGACAATTTTATCGGGGATATATGACCGTCACGGCTGTTTATGGAGAGAACCTGTAAATTCTCCGGATCCGCTTTATACACTTGCAAGCGTGAATGGAAGCCCTTTAAGAGCGGGAGATATAAATACCTGCGCGCATGAACAAGCGCTAGATTTCCGTTACGGAATATATTCGCGCAATACAAGCTGGAAAATTGACGGAAATAAAATAACAATAAAAGCGCAGCGTTATGCGCATATGGCGGATGTAAACCTTCTTTGCATGCGCTATTCAATTACCGCTGACAGACAATGCAAAATAAAAATTAAACAAGGCATTAACTGCGATATCAGGGATTTAAACGGCCCTCACCTTGGGAATTTTAAATTTGATGAACAGCAAAGGCCTGAACGCCAAAAACGTATTACCGGTTTGTCATGCGAAACATTGGAACAGAAAATACCAATATCTGTTTTTTCTGCGTTTGAAGTTGAAGCCCCTCAAGTTATTACAGAAGAAAAAATAATTATAAATGAAGAAGGAATTTTCTTTGAGTTTAATTTTGATCTTAGCGCGGATAAGAAAATCGAATTATATATTTTCGGATCGATTTTTACCGCATTAGATATTAAGAATCAGGATACAGCCGTCAAAGAACAAATCTATAAATCCCTTGGCGAAGGCTGGGACAGTTTATTAAAACGGCATAAGGCGGCGTGGGATGGAATCTGGAGAACAGGCGATGTAGTAATTGAAGGAGACGAATACGCGCAGGCGGCTCTTCGTTACAGTCTTTATCATCTTTGGATAATTTCCCCGCGCCATACAGAAAATAATGCGCACAGATCTCTTTCGATACCGGCGCGCGGGCTTTCGGGGCAGACATATAAGGGCGCGATTTTCTGGGACACCGAAATGTTTATCGCTCCTTATTTTCGCTGCGTAAGGCCGCAGATGGCCTCTCAATTTATACGCTACAGAATAAATACCCTTAATGGAGCAAAGAAAAAAGCGGCCGAATACGGTTATCGCGGCGCGTTCTACGCGTGGGAAAGCCAGGAATCAGGCGATGATGCCTGTTCGGATTTTAATGTAACGGATGTTTTTACAGGACGGCCTGTACGCACATATTTCAGGGACAAACAGATTCATATAAGCGCTGATATTGTTTACTCTATTCAGGAATATGTTAAACATACAGAAGATTATTCAATCCTGATCGAAGGCGGCATGGAAGTTATTCTTGAGTCGGCGAAGTTTTTTTTATCGTATCTTTACTATTCATCGGAACGCAGACGTTACGAAGTTCTGGATGTTATAGGCCCTGATGAATATCACGAACGCGTAAATAATAACGCTTTTACAAACAGGATTATACTGTCTGTGTTTGAAACCGCTTGTAACTATATTGAAATTTTCCAAAAAAGCAATCCTTCGTTTATAAATGAGCTGATTAGTAAAATTTCTTTTAACGATGATCTTGATTTTATGAAAACTGTTATCCCGAAATTTTACATTCCGCAGCCCTGTAAACAGCCGGGAAAGACATTTGATGTTATCGAACAGTTCGACGGCTATTTCCGCCATGAAGACTGCACTTTAGAAACTGTAAGGTCGCGCTTAAAAGATCCAAAAGAGTATTGGGGATGCAGCGGAGGAGTAGCTACACCGACGCAGATTATTAAACAAGCCGATGTTGTCACAATGCTTGCGCTTTTTAGAGATGATCATACAGTCGAAACGAAAAAGGCGAATCTTGATTATTACGAAGTCCGCACAGAGCATGGTTCAAGTTTATCAGCCTGCATGTACGCGCTTTTGTCATGCGAGACAGGAAACAGCGGCTGGTCGTATCCGTTTTTTATTAAGAGCGCCGAAATTGATATTACAGGTCTTTCAAAACATTTCGCGGGTCTTGTTTATATCGGAGGCACTCACCCCGCGGCTAACGGCGGCGCGTGGCTGACAGCGGTGCATGGATTCTGCGGTTTTTCTGTTAAAGACGGCGAAATAAAAATAAAGCCGCGCCTTCCTTTAAAATGGGAGAAAGTCAGGTTCACCGTTATTACAGGCGGCGCTGAACATGAAATAACTGTAACCAAAGACAGTTATTCAATTAATAAAAAATAGATTTTTTTAATGATTGATTTTTCGAAATAAAAAAAATTTTATTTATTACAGGAAAAATAAAATGAAAAACGATTTTAATTCCGATCTTTTTGGACTTGGAAATCTAAAAATTAAAGGAGCCATTTTTGATCTTGACGGAGTCATTGTCGATACCGCCAAATATCATTACCTTGCTTGGAAACGGTTAGCCGCCGAACTGGGTTTTTATTTTTCGGAAGATCATAATGAACGCTTAAAAGGCGTAAGCCGCATGCGGTCGCTTGATATTCTTCTGGAGGTCGGCGGCGTAATAATGGCGGATGATCAAAAAAATGAGGCTGCCTCGCGCAAGAACGCATGGTATGTAGAGTACCTTTACACGCTGGATGAAACTGCGCTTCTTTCGGGAACAAAGGAATATCTTATTTGTCTTCGCGAAAACGGCATAAAAATCGCGCTCGGCTCGGCAAGTAAAAACGCTCCTCTTATCCTTGAACGTTTAAATATCGCAGGTTTTTTTGACGCTGTTATTGACGGCAACTCAGTTTCAAAAGCAAAGCCTGACCCGGAAGTATTTTTAAAAGGGGCGGCTTCGATTGGCATCAAGCCGGAACATTGCGTTGTTTTTGAGGACGCGCTTGCGGGTATTGAAGCGGCAAGGGCAGGCGGAATGTCAGTAATCGCCGTCGGTAAAATTGAACAGCTTCCCGGCGCGGACAGATATATCGCTTCGCTTTCTGATATGCTTTAAATTCCCGTAAGTATTTTCCGCGGAGATGCAAAAAAAAAGCGGACTTTGCAGCCCGCCTTTTTAATCTAAACACTGATTATTTTATTCTTTTACGCCGCCGACATTAAGACCGACAACAAAGTAGCGCTGCATAAAAGGATATATTAAAAGTATTGGAAGAGCGGCGACTACGGTTATCGCGGCTCGCATACTCATGGGAGTTACCATTGACGATCCGCCCGCGGCTGAGGCGGCAGCGGCAGCGGCGGTTCCGCTGTCCATAGCGGCTCTTCCCTGCGATTGGCTCGACTGCAGGTATTCCATCAGCTTATACTGAAGCGTATGCAGACTGACATTGCCTGAGTTATAAATCATTGTGTCAAACCACATGTTCCATGAACCTACCGCAACGAAAAGACCGATAGTCGCCAGAACAGGAAGACACAACGGCAGTATAATGCGTATAAATATGTAGAAATCACCGTAACCGTCAATACGCGCCGATTCTATAATACTTTCCGGAATATTTTTCATATATGTGCGCATAACAACAAAATTAAATGCGTTTACAATTCCGGGGATTATATAGACCCAAAATGTCTGGAACATGCCAAGCCTTATATTAAGGAAGTATGTCGGAATAAGCCCCGCGTTTACATACATGCTCAATATGATAATAAATGTAAATGTCTTGCGCATAACAAAATCATGCCGCGAAAGAGCAAAGGCCAGCATCGCCGTAAAGAATACATTTGTAAACATATTTATCAGAGTTCTCGCGACAGATACAAAAAACGCCCTTGGAATCGCTCCTGTCTGGAAAATTACCTGGTAATTAAACATGGAAAATTGTCTCGGCCAGAAATTTATTCCGCCGCGCATTGAATCCATTGCGTCGTTAAATGAAACCACTATTGTATTCCAAAACGGATACAGCGTAATAAAAGCAAGGAGAATGAGGAATGCTGTGTTAATTGTATGAAAAATTATGCTTTCGACTTTTGATAATATATAAGGATTCTTTTTCATATCAAACGCTCCTCGCCCGCCCGTTTAGCAATCTCGTTAGCTATAAATATTAAGATGATATTTACTACGTTTTTGAACATACCGGCGGCTGTGGCAAGGCCGAAGTTGGATGTTCTTAAACCGAATACAAACACGTATACATCAATTGTGTCGGATACATGGGAAACAAGCCCGTTTCTCAGCAGATACTGCATTTCAAAACCGGCGTCCAGCATGCGTCCGATACTCATTATTAACAAAATTATAATTGTGGGCTTTATACTCGGAAGAGTAATGCGCCACATTTTCTGATACCTGTTACAGCCGTCAATATCCGCGGCTTCATAAAGATTGGGATCAACGCCTGCCATCGCGGCAAGATAAATTATTGTGTTCCAGCCGACTTCCTTCCACACATAGGTTATACCGACTATTCCCCAGAAATATTGCGGTTCCGCTAACCACAACACAGGTTCTTTAATAATACCAAGCGCCATGAATAAATTATTTACCGCTCCGGAATCTGTTGTAAGCATTGCGGAAACAAGCCCTGTTACTATGACCATAGAAAGGAAGTGCGGTAAATATGAAATAGTCTGAATTATCCGCTTAAAAAGAATTTTTCTGACTTCATTTAATAAAAGAGCAAGCCCTATCGCGGTAATAAAGCCTAAACTTGTGTTAATCAAACTCATGACAAGAGTGTTTCTTATTGTCTGTAAAAACCTCTCATCCGCAAATAGGTATCTGAACCATTGAAGACCTACCCAAGTTTGTTCACCGAACGCGCGCTGAGGTCTGTATTGCTGAAATGCCATTGTCCAGCCCCAAAGAGGGACATATGTAAAAAGAACTATATAAAGAACTATCGGGAAGCTCATAAAAAGAAGCTGCTTCTGCCTGTTGATTAATACAATATAGTTTTTCTTTCTGCTGTATGAAAAAAAAATGATGGTTAATAATAAAAGCGCCATTGCTGCAAAAATAGTAAAAATTATATTTAGACTCATAGCTTACCTGCTTATTATTTTAGGAATAAAAAAACGGAGGCAGTTAAGCCTCCGTTTCTAAGAAATCTTATTTATCTGCGTGGTGTGGAAATACCCATCAGACCGAGTGTTCTGTCAAGTTCCGCCTGCATATGAGCGTTATATGTTGCTAAACCTGCAGCTTCCATTGCCTGTACGTATTGTGTCCAGAGGGTTTCAAACTGCGCAGGAGCCGCCAGCACAATAGCCGGCAGTCTTGACTTCATGGTTTCTTCCAGACGGGCTAACGCGAGCTGGGCCGCAGATCCGTCCGGAGGCGTGGCAAATTCCATGCTCCATGTCGGGAACCATGGATTGTTCTGCGGAGGATTTGGGTCCATTAATGAGTTTGTACCGTTTACACCGTAAGCGTTAAAAAGCTCAACATTCTCAGGTCGTAATGTATGCACTCTTTCTGAAAGCATGTGGTTTAAATCACTGGGGTAACCGTCGGGGAATGATCCCTGTACTTTCGGGAAAATATCTTCCATAAGCCTTCCGCGGTTCAATGTCTGCCAGTTATCATTTGTCCAGTTGTCTCTTTGAGCCTGTGTGCGGTAAGGAACACCATCTGAACCCCACTGCCAGTGCTGGCCTTCAATACCCCAATGCATCGTTCTTTGAACATCAGTTGCAAGATAATCATTAATAAAGCGGATAATTCTTACAGGGTCTTTCGCGCTGACGCTGATTCCCATTCCTCTGAGCCAGTTTGGAACCTGCTGAGCTCTGTACCACGGCTTAATTGAATCGTCAAATACGATTGGAAGCGGAACCTGTGTGCGCTGATTTTCGCCGCGGTCGCGGTTTGCCATATCGGCGGAATACATAAACTGCCAGCCCTGCATACTCTGACCAAGAACGCGGCCTGATGCGATTTTTGCCGTATACTGGTCATATGTATCTGTAAAGCCTGTTCTGTCGACTAAGCCACGTGCGTTAAGTCCGTTAAGATACTGGAACCAGCGTTTGGAAATATCCAATGTAAAGAAAGCTTCGTAAATATAACCCGGCATCCTTACAATACCGTTTCCGTCGTTGGGGTTGCCGGCGAGGAAGTTCGGGGGATTCCATAGTTCAAACGCGCGCCAGTCATCGGTAAGTATTGCGAACGGAATTGTCGGCTGACCGTTGATTGTCGGGTTTCTTCTGTAATAATTCTCGATAAGATCAAAATATTGATCCAATGTTTTAATTTTCGGATAACCTGCGTCCCTCAAAATATCAATCTGGATCCAGAATGCGGGTCCGTCATAATTCGGGTTTTGATCTATTCCCTGATACACATGGAAATTCGGGAGGTAGTAAATACCGCCGTCCGCGGATCTCATTCTTTCCCAGACGTTCTTATAATGCTCTTTAATTCTGGGGCCGTATTGATTAATAAGCGGTTCCAGATTAATTAAAGCGCCTGCGTCAATCCATTCATTTCCTCTTAATTCGATGATGTCAGGATATTGACCGCCTGCGATCATTGTCGCTCTTCTCTGAGCGATATCGCCGACAAGAATGTCCCATGTGAATTCTACATTCAATTTGTCTTTCAAGTATGCGTAGATCGGGTTATTCGCGTTTGGCTGAGGGTGTCCTCCTGTCTCATGAAAGACGGAGATGTTAATTGGAGAGTTTGGATCTGATGATGTAGATGCTCCTCCCCTATTACAACCTGCCAAAACCATTGAGAAAATAAGTAACGCGCCTGCAAACACTATTAGTGCTTTCTTCATAAAGTCCTCCTATTTGAACTCTTTAATTTTTTTTGCCGGCTCATCCTGTATAGGCAGGAATACCCCGACTTTATTAGGTTTTAGTAAAGTTTATTCATTTTTTAACACATAGTCAAGTAATAATCCATTTTTTTTGCTTTTTTTTTTAAAATTCATTAAAAAAATGTAACATCATTTACTTCATTGGACTTATTAATATTGTTTTAAGATTGTAGTTTTAAACTTTTTAGGAGCCAATTATCTTTAAACAGTTCATTTTATTTACATTTTTTCGTAAAATGAATAATAACAGCGGCTTTGTTGCGTGTTTGGAATTTCTGTTGTATACTAGTGTCATGTTTTATTCGGTTTCCGGTATAACAATATGCGTTAAGTCTTTATTGCATAAGGATTTAACTTAACTTTACATTCCGTCATTTGAATAAAACAGGACACTAGCCGGATTAAGGAGTTGCTATGTATGTTGTCCACGCTGATAATAGCAGTTTTTTCCGCAAAGTAATAAAGGTTTTTTTAGCTGAGCTTGGCGTTGATTCCGACGGCTTTGAAAGCGGGGACGATGTGCTTAACGAAGTGGGAAACCGCAAGGTATCCTGCGTGATTACCGGTCTTGAACTTTCTGATATGACAGGCGAGGAATTAATCCGGCAGCTTCAATATTCCGGTCATTCAATGACTATTATAGCGGTAACAAGCAGCGGCAATGATGATCGAAAAAGAAATCTTGAAGCTATGGGAGTTAAAGCGACAATTCAAAAAGGCGGCAACTGGAAAGAAAAACTGCGTGAATATTTTTAAGGGCAGCGTTTTATTTTAAAATGGAAATTCTGGAAGTTACCGAAAATAAAGAGCAATACCTTGAAATACTCCTTCTTTCGGGAGAGATGGAATCCGTAGTTCAAGCGTACTTAAGCAAAGGTATTTTATTTACCTTATTAGAAGATTTTGATTTAAAAACCGCTGCAGTTATTGCTAAAGAAGATAATGATACTTACGAAATAATGAACGTCGCAGCGATGTATCAGGATAAAGGGTACGAAAGCGCGATGATAGAACATATTATCCGGTATTGTAAAGATAAATGCAAAAAAATAATTGTAAATACCGGCGACAACGAAAATTTATTAATTTTTTATGAGAAGCTTGGTTTCATTTACTCTCATGCGGTACAGGAAAAAATTTATTTTAAACTGGATTTTTAAAAATCTCTGCGTTTTTGCAGTAAATAATTCGGTATTTTTAATATGTGCAGTTCGTGTAATAAAAATTTTATTACTTGACATATATTAAGTAGTGTTATATCCTTCATATTTAAAGACAGATACGGGGGCAGCGTGTTAAGGCCGTTTGACTTATTAGAAAATGTATTAATTGAAATTGAAAAAGGCATAAGAAAAGGAGTAAGTCCTGCTGATATCGCCGGAAAATTTTCATTATCGGAAGGGCATTTGCGGAGATTGTTCCGGTTTGCCTTTAAGCAGAGCATTTCGGGATATATCCGTTCACGCAGATTATCAGCCAGCCTTGATGATTTAATTAAGACAGATCATAAAATTATTGATATCGCGTTAAGTTACGGATACAGTTACGAACAGTCCTATATCAGGGCTTTCAAGGATGAGTTCGGCCTGCTGCCGGGAGAGTTTCGAAAGACGAGACAAATTGTAAAAGTTAAACCGCCTCTTTATTTGTTTGATGAAAATAAATTAAAGGACGGCGTTATTTTCGGTCCTGAGATTGTAATGGTTCCGCAATTTTTTATCGCCGGCATCAGTCATATAATTCCTGTTGATGATTCATTAACTTCAGCGCCTAAGGCCGCGATTCATTTTTGGGAAAATGACAGGAAGCATATTCATAACGCTTTAAATCCTAATGTTTATATCGGGCTTACATGCAATATCGACAGTGAAAAAATGACGACCGAATATATAGCATCTGTTCAGGTAAAAAATGTAGATAATGTCTCTGATAATTTCAAAGGATATACATTTGACAGCTGTTTATGCGCCAGATTCCGGTATATCGGGAAACATCATTATTATGATATCAACAAACAAATGGCGCAGTCAATGTATAAAAAAATCAGGATGTTTGAGAATGACAAAAAGGAAAAATTTTCTCTGCTGAACGATAAGGTTTATTTTGAAAAAATTGATACCGGCAGTTATGACGGAAAATACTGCCAAATGGAATGGTTTTCACCTGTTAAAGAGAAATGTATAGAGGCTGTTTAGAAACCGTAAAATTTTTTTTATTTTTTATTTAACTGGTATCATCAGTTTTTTGGAAGACTGCCTGCCGAACACACATAAACTGTGTATTCCTCGCTGCCGTCTACGCAAAGCAGTTTATCGCATATATCCTGATCAAAAGCCGCGTAGCAGCAGCTTCCAAGTCCCATTGCCGATGCGGATAACATTATATTTTGGCCGGCATGCCCTAAATCGATCAGAACAGGGCGGTGCGCCCAATATCCGTAACGCCATTCCGATCTGTAAACAACGCATGTTAAAAGCAATATAACAGAAGCGTTCTTCGGCGGGTAATTTAAAAATAAATCTTTTATTATTGTATCGCAGTCATCGAGTTCCGTTAAAATTTCCGCCGCGGCTCGTTTTTCTCCTATGTGTTTTAATGGCGCATAACGGTAAACGCCTTTCTTTAAACCTTCGACCGACCTTGCTATAAAATAAAGTTCGAACGGGTGGCGCGCGCCGCCGCTTGGAACAGGACGGAAAGTGGCGTAGCTGCCGGATGTTTTCTGTATGCCCTGAACGCTCCACAGCAGAAACGATAACTGTTTTTGAGTCATTGGATTTCCGTCAAAAGCGCGCACGCTTCTTCGCGCGTCGAGTATGTCCGCGTAAGCCGTTTTCGGCATTTCATCGCTTGAATAAAAATCAAGTTCGATAACTTCTCCTTTGCACTCGTGTCCAAAAGGCGGCTGCGGCAGTTTTTTTTCCTGATCTGTTTTAACGGTTTCTTCAATTCCTAAAAAAGTTTTTTGATTTACGAATTTCATAAAATTGCGGTTTTTGTTAATTGTTTCCCGGAAACCTTCGTTGCGGCTGTCCATATTATTTTTTCCTTGATTACTATGTTACCATAAATTATAATAATTAGTATCTGTTTGTAAAGCGGCCGGCTTACGGACAAAACTGATTGGGCGGAAATATATGAAACTTAAAATTTCCGGAAAAATTATTTTAATTGCAGTCGCAGGCGTAATAGCGTCAAGTTTAATCATATTAAGTCTATCCACAATATTGATGGGCAGACTGCTTAATTACACAATACAGGAAGAAATGTCCGCAATGCAGTCACTAATTGTGAGAATACAGCAGCAGGATGAGACCAGATTACTGCAGAATAGTCAGCTTCTTACTTCGCTTCCGGATATAGCGGACGCTGTGCAGAAATCAGACGCAGGCGCAATAATGCAAAACGCGCAGATTGCGTGGCTGCGCAATGAGATTGATTCTATCACCTTTGCCGACTCCAGAGGCATAGCCATTGCAAGGAGCCATTCGAATATAACAGGAGACGATATCAGCGGCCGCGCGGTTATACAGATGGCGCTTAACGGATATGTTTCGTCGGGGGTCTTTTTTGATGAAACCGCGCTGGTTCCCTATACTATCCGCTGTTACGCGCCAATTTTTAAAGACGGCGTTTTGGCCGGAGTTTTATCTCTGGGTTCAAATATCGGCACGGAAGAATATGTTGATCGTCTTTATGAAATAACCGGCATTCATTTTTCTCTTTATAAAAACGACACTACCTTGATGTCAAGTTTAAAGGACAAAAACGGCAGACGAAACAACGGAGTAAAACTTGATAATAAACAGATAACAGATACAGCGCTCGTAAATGATGAAAAGGCTGTTGTTCAAAGAGATATATTCGGCGATCCGTATATGGCGATGTATTGGCCTATTAAAGACTTTCAAGGAGAAATAATCGGCATGTGGGAGGCGGCAATGCCCCTTGATCGCCAAACAAGAGAAACAAACAGAGTTTTAATAATAATCATTCTTTGTTCGCTTGGCATTATCACCATTTTTGCCCTGGCGGCTAGTATTCTGGGAAACAAAATCAGCAAACCAATCCAAAAAATAACCGAATTCGCAGTCCGGGTTGCTGACGGCAATCTTGATGATCAGATAACGGTGCAGAGCAAAGACGAACTCGGGAAGCTTGCAGGCGCTCTGCGTATTATGGTAACAACGCTGAAAGACCGCATAGAAGAGGCTGTAGCAGCTAACAAGGCGAAAAGCACTTTTCTCAGCACTATGAGCCACGAGATCCGCACGCCGATGAACGCAATTATCGGCATCACGGAAATCCAATTGCGGCATGAAGATTTGTCTCCTTCTGTCATGGAAGCGTTTGAAAAAATATATTCTTCCGGCGATATGCTGATGAGCATTATCAACGATATTCTTGATCTTTCCAAAATCGAATCGGGCAAGCTTGAGCTGCTTGAAAAAAATTACGAGTTTGCGAGCATGATCAGCGACACAGCCCAGCTGAATATAATGAGGATAGGAAGCAAGCAGATAGAGTTTGAATTGAATGTAGATGAAAACATTCCTGTCGCTTTGTTAGGTGACGAACTGCGCGTTAAGCAGGTGTTGAACAATATACTTTCTAACGCTTTTAAGTATACAAATTCCGGCAAGGTGACTATGTCCGTTACTTTGGATGACAGCGGTAAAGATGACAGTAAAGTACCGCTTGTATTCACCGTAAGCGATACAGGTCAGGGAATGACTAAAGAGCAGGTTGAAAAACTTTTTGACGAATACTCCCGGTTTAATCAGGAAGCGAACCGCACCACAGAAGGCACCGGACTTGGCATGAGCATTACGCGCAATCTAATCAACATGATGGGCGGAAAGATCAATGTAGAAAGCGAAGCCGGCAAGGGTTCTGTTTTTACAATCCGCCTGCTTCAGGGCAAAGTCGATTCTGCGGTGATAGGAACCGAGATGGTAGAAAACCTGCGAAAGTTCAGGAAGCATAACCGCGCCTACTTAAAAAACATTCAAATATCCATTGAGCCTATGCCCTACGGCAGAATCCTTATCGTTGATGATGTTGATACTAACATCTATGTAGCGAAAGGATTAATGCTGCCCTTCGCACTGAATGAAATCGATTCCGCGACAAGAGGGCAGGACGCGATAAAGAAAATTGAGGAAGGCAATATATATGATGTTATATTTATGGATCATATGATGCCGGGTATGGACGGAATAGAAACTGTTAAGCATATACGCGGCGCCGGTTACAGGGAACCTATTGTCGCGTTGACAGCTAACGCAGTCGGAGGACAGGCTGAAATTTTTTTACAGAACGGTTTTAATGATTTTATCGCAAAACCGATTGATATGCGTCAGTTAAATGTCATCATGAATACCTATGTGCGCGATAAACAGCCTCAGGAAGTAATAGACGAAGCGCGAAGGCAGACGCAAAATGCGCCGAAATTTCCTGCGCGGCAAGAGCAGCCGGAAAGTGAAAAGCCTGCCGCAGAGCAGATCGCATCCGATTCTATATTTTCCGGCGTTGAAATTGACGGACTTAATATTATTAATGGGATTAAACGCTTTAACGGCAATGAGAAAATTTATTTTGATGTTCTGCGTTCATATACCGCAAGCGTGAGAGCCATGCTTGATAATATTGAAATATTTAATGAAGAAAATCTCTCTGATTATATAATAAAAGTGCACGGCATTAAAGGAACAAGTTTTGATATTTTCGCAGAGCAGATATCTAAAGAAGCGAAAGACCTTGAAGAAGCGGGAAAAGCGGGCGATTTGGAATATATAAAAAAGAATCATTCTTCTTTTATGGAAAACGCGAGGAATCTGGTTTCTAATATAAATGAGATGATATCCAATATTGATTCTGACAGCGATAAACCATTAAAAGATAAACCTGATACAAAAATTTTACAAAAACTTATTAAAGCCTGCGATGATTTTGATATGGACGAAGCTGATAACGCAATGGCGGAATTGGAAAAATTTAAATATGAATCAGATAACGATCTTATTCTCTGGCTTAGAGATGCAGTAGACATGATGCAGTTTAAGGAAATTGTACAAAAACTCAGGTAACAGAAACCCCGTATCTTTATTATTAAAAGGATGGTTATTATGAACAATGACGGAAGCGAACGTTTTAAGGTGATGTATGTTGATGATGTTTCTTCCAGCCTGTTAGCGTTAAAAAAAAGATTGATGCCGTATTATGAAGTGTATCCCGCTCAGACAGTTAATATAATGCTTGAAGCTCTGGAGAAAATTACGCCGGATATAATTTTATTGGATATTAATATGCCGGGCTCTGACGGTTATAAGGTTATTGAATATTTAAAATCCGATGAGCGGTGTATGGATGTTCCGGTAGTTTTTTTTACAAGCAATAATGACAGGGAGAGCGTAATAAAAGGGCTTTCGCTTGGAGCGGCTGATTATATAATCAAACCGTTCGAAACAATGAGCCTTGTTGAATGTATCGAAAAACATGTTGCTTCCGCCAGAGAGGATAAAAATTCGCGTAACAGCGAAGATGACGGAAGGCAGCGCATTCTTGCCATTGATGATGTTGTAAGTGTTTTAAAAACAATTAAAGCCGCTTTACATCAAAAATATAAAGTGCATACAATATCAAGGCCGGAAATTGTTTTGGATTTTTTAAAAGTAAAAAAACCGGATTTAATTCTTCTTGATTACCTGATGCCTGTATACAACGGATTTGAGCTTATTCCAATGATACGCGAACTGCCGGGATATGAAGATACTCCAATAATAATGCTGACATCCGAAGGTACTATTACTCACGTTAAGGAAGCAATCGCTCTTGGTGCGTTTGATTTTATTATCAAACCTTTTAACGACAGCGAATTAATAGAGAAGATAGAAAAACATATTAAAAAACCCGCCGCCTGACAGACAATCTGCCCCGAAGAAGACTCGAACCCTACAGCCCTCAACATCCTGTTTCAGGCTTTCAGGACCGCCTTCGGGTGCTGTCGGCGCCATCCATGGTGCCTATTCCTCGTATTCACTCGGCGCACCCTGCGGAAGTTCGAGTCTGCTCACATTATATAATTGATAGTATTAATTGATTATATTTTTATTCTACTGCCCCGAAGAAGACTCGAACTTCCATACCCTTGCGAGCACTAGTACCTGAAACTAGCGTGTCTACCAATTCCACCATCGGGGCGTGTACTATCCAGACCTTTATTACTAATGTTCAACACATCATGGCATATGGGGATTAATAAGTCAAGTTAGCAAAATGATGTAAAAAACACCTGATGGACGCCTAGCAAAAACACATAATAGGATATTTTTAAATTCAATAATCCCTTTTCTACGGTTATACAGACTTATTCTGTTATAATGTTTTTCTTTCTGTTTTAAAAGCTTTTACTTTTCTCCGGCTTTTAACTTTTGCGGTTTTCTTGGGGATTGCGGGATTTTTAACAGTCCGCTTTTTCTTCTTACTTCCGGCTTTTGGGTTTTTTTCTTCTGATTTTACCGTTGATTTTTTCGCGGATTTTTGCGCTCTTGGTATATTTTGTATATCTTTAGTAAACTTTTTATCTGCACAGAGTTCGTTAATTTCTGATGAATATTGAACATCAAGCCAGAATTGCGGTGAATTACCGAAATACTGCGCAAGACGCAATGCCATTGGGACTGATATTCTTGATTTCCCCTGTATTATATGGGTTACTGACTGATAAGCTACTTTTAATGACTTTGACAGCGCGAACGGATTTGTTTGATAATCATCAATATACTTTTGCAATACTTCGCCTGGGGTTTGAAAATTGGAATTTTTAGGCATGAATGCCCTCCTTATATATACTTCTCTACATTATAAAAAATAATTTTAAATTTTGCAAGTCAAGTATTAACATATTTTTTTATATCTATATTCTAACACTTGATGTATCATAATCCTTTTTCATTTTAACCTTATCGGCGATTCTAAAAATTTACCGTTTTCCCAGTTTCCTTCTTTGGTTCTACCGTCGGCTGAAGTTATTTTTCCTTTACCGTGCGGGATGCCGTTAACAATTTCGCCTTCGTATACAATGCCGTTTTTACCTGTGATTTTTCCTTTATAGGATATCATTTTTTGGTTAGCCGTGAGCATTACATTTTTAATGCAAGTATCAATATTTAAGAGCATCATAAGTGTTTTTTCATCATATCCCGCGTGTATCGCAAGCACCGCGTTTTTTTGAAGTGTTTTTAATATCATTCTTTTTTTATTATTTTCAAGATTAATGATGTTTGATAATATTCTGTCTATTACACGGCCGTCGATTCCGAAACAAGTCAGCTTTAAACCAAATTCCATTATATCTCTTTGGTTTAATTTATTTTCATCTATGTAATCGTCCAAACAAAGCGTTCCCTCTTTTAAGGTTTTTTTGCTGATAAATAAAGCTCTTTCTATAATATTTTTATATTCTTTTTCAAAATCTTCATAAGCGGTAATTAACATAGTATCTTCATTCAAATTATCAATATTGATGAATGAACTTAAAAGTAATATAAGTATTACTTTGTTGTATCCATCCTGTATCGCAAGCACCGCGTTCTTTTGAACTGTTTTTAAAATCTTTTTTTGATTATCGTTTTCAAGATTGATAATAGTTGATAATACGCTGTCTACTATATGGCCTTGAATTTTATCGTAAATTAATTTTAGTCCGTATTCCATTATATCATTTTGGTTAGATTTATAGACATCAGTGTGATCCTTAAGAATATCAAGCCCCTTCTTGCGTGTTTCTTCACTTAACAACATGGCTCTATCGAATATTTTTTTATATTCGTTTTTAAATTCATCGCTTGTCATACATTACTCCTTTATATTTCTATCGGCGCTTCATAAATGTCAACTGTATTTCCTTCGTCATCTATTTCGTTTACAAGAATTATTTTATTTTTTTTTACATATTCGGCGGTTTCAGGATTTATTTCAAATTGAATAAACATATCGCTGTTTCTTATAAGCGTAATTTCTGATGAACCGTCAAAAAGGAATTTCGCTTTTTTATGATCAGCCTTATCTTCTCTCTTGTATATCACAAGCATAATTTCACCTGCGTTGTTGATAACAAAATCATAATCATCGGTATCAGCACGATCAGTAGAATCACTATATGGGTCTGAGGGTTTGCTTTCCTCTTTATCTTCTTCAGGTTCGGAAGGTTCGCTTTCAGCCTCATCTTCATCATCTTCGAGGCTCAAACCTTTTGGAAATGTCCAGCGCGATTTGCCGCAGGGTACGCCGTTAGTGAATTCGCCTTCGCAGATATTGCCGTCTGAGAAAATCATTTTTCCTGTTCCGTGAGGTTTGCCGTCATTAAAATCGCCCTCATAAGAAGAGACTCCGTCGTCTACATATTTTATTTTTCCTTTGCCTGTCATCGCGCCGCCTGAAAAATCTCCTTTGTAGATATGACCGCATGCGTATAAATAAATTCCTTTGCCGTTCGGATAACCGTCCGCCCAATCGCCTTCGTACACGGAGCCGTCGGAAAGCGTTTTTTTTCCCTTGCCGTGCGGTATGTAATTGGATACCTCTCCTTCGTAAACTCCGTCATCAAGTATTAATTTTCCTTTAACCGGTGTTTCCATAAACGCTCCTTTAAATTTACGCTTTAAATTTTTCCTTCTTTTTTTAGTTCGTCCAGACTCTCCTGCGCTATTTTATTTCCTTTTTCCGCGGCCCTGCGAAACCACTGCGCGGCTATTGCGTAATCCTGCTGTACGCCGCCTAATCCATACCTGTAGAATCTACCAATACAGGATAGCGATGTTTCTTCTCCTTTATCTGCCGCTTTGCGGTACCATTCGAGAGACTTTTTATATTCTTTTGTTACGCCATTCCCCATAAAATAACAATGAGCAATCCAGTACATCGCGTCTACATGACCTTGCTCGGCGCATTTTAAAAACAACGGCGCGGCGTCACTATAACGCTCTTCTTCATAATAAGAATACGCTTTGTCATATAATCCATAAATGTTTTCATTACCAGATTTAGTTTGAAAAACGCTGCTTGCATCCGGTTGTTTTACTACAGCGGTTCTTTCAAGCGTTCTGATTACTTCGGCAGGTTTTTTGCTCTCGGTTTTTTTCACTGCCGGCTGTATTGCCGCTGGTTTTTTAACCGCTTGTTGTTTTGCCGCAGGTTTTTTCGCTGCGGTTTTCTTAGCTGCCGGCTGCTTTGCCGCGGAATTTTTATATTCGGATTCCTGCGTTTTTTTTGATTTATTTATTTTCCAGCCCAATATGTCTGTAAACTCATAAACAATGTTATGCGCAATTTCCTGAGTTAGATATGCGTCTGTAAGACATCTGACCGCGAATTTTACGGCTCTTTCTTTGTCTTCCTGCGAGCCTGACAGGTTTTCTTTTAAAGCTTTTGACGCTCCGCAGGTTTGAAAAGTATAAACCAGATTTTTATCATTATCGCCAAGGGACGGCGCGAAATCCGGCAGATAAGCTTTTAATTTCCCTAAAAGGATATCAGCGCCGAATTGTTTATATATGGCAGCTAACGCATCTTTTGTGGTTTCGCAGGTTTTCGTTTCATTCTTTTTTACCAGAGGGTTCTCTCCGCAAAATGGGCATTTAACGATTGTTTTTGTTTCGCTGTCTTTTGTTTTCCATTCAGCTTCGCAATGTATACATTTCATTTTTTTCTCCTTGCTGTCTTGTAAGCTGTTCAGATAATGTTACCCTTCGACTCTATATATCCAAACAACTTTCATATTATCATACATTTTCATGTAATATTTTTACAATCATTTGGTAAAAGCCAACCGGCGGCATAATAACATACTTCCTGCATTATCATTTTACTTATTTTACGGCTTTACTGATATTGAGAAATAGTGCCAAAACATGGATTATTGTTGCGTTTTAGTAAGAATAGAGAAATTGTTAATAGTTCTTTGTTATTTCCTTTACTTGTTTTTATCTATTTTTTATGATATTTTATCTTAGTGAGAATCTTCAAAAATAAGTCTTTTCATCGATTTGTCATATAAAGAAGGTATTTCAGACACTGAGTTAAAAAAGATTGTAAAACAATTGGAAGATGGTCAGTATTATGCTGATTTAGGCGGTTTCGTTTATAAGATGAAATTGGTTTCGAATAAGGGAAATAAAAGTTCATACCGGGCAATTGTGGTTTTTAAGAGTGAGTTTCGAACTTTTTTTGTATACGGATTTCCTAAATCCAAAAAGGACAATATTGAAGACGATGAATTATTTGGATTTAAGAAACAGGCAAAAGAACGATTATCATTGTCTGAAGAACAAATAGAAGAATGGTTAAAAAACCGTTCATTAATTGAAGTTCTATAGGAGAAATAAAGTGAAATATAAAAGCGATATTTTTAAAGCAATACATCAAGACGCAGTGGAAATGTTTAATATTGGCGGTATAACTGAAGCCAGTATGCGTGAATATGACGAAATGTGTTTAAAAAATCCTAAGACAAAAAAAATGCCATTCCTGTATATACTGATGATAATTCTATAAAAATTAAACAAATTAACCAAGCCGCGGTTTGATTGTCTTAGAAACTATACATTGTTTTTATTATAGATTTCCATTTTCAATAACTAATCTATTTTAATTTTATTTATCTTACCCACCCGGTCAAAATACGCTGTGACAAAAATTGCGGGAGAATTCCAGTAAATTGCGTTTTCATTCGCGGACGCTATCCATGTGTTGTCGATGTAATACTTCGCGGGCGGAACATCTGGCGGTATTAATTTTTTACAAACCATATCGGGGAATTTTTTATTAGGGCCGCCTGAGATTAAGCCGGGTACAGGATCGTCAATGTTATCTGCATAGGAAGGCCTGTGATGCGGATAACGGAAAGCGTTCTCGCCGAAACCCGTAACAAAACTGTAATCTGTCGCGTTCATTCCAAGCATATAATCAAACTGCGCCTGAGCCGCGGTTTTATATTTATCATCGCCTGTTAAAAGTTTCGCGCAGATTAATATTATGGCGCTGCTCATAATAGGAAGTATCGAACCCCATACATATTCATTTTCGTTTAACGCAGTGCCGTAACCGCTTTGCTGATGTTTTTCATAAATCTTGTCCGCCGCCGATAAAAATCTTTCGCGCAGCTTTTTCATTAAATCCGTTTCCGGCTCTTTTAAAACAAAAAGACAGCAGAGCGAGCCGAACCCGCCGACATCACGCCAGCCAAGTTTTGAAATATCAATTTTTTCCGCCAGCGAAATCATTTGTTTCATATATCGTTCTTCTTTAAATGCTGCGTACAGCTCGCACGCTGCCCAGAAAATTTCATCATTGCAGCAGTCGTCGCCGTACGCGCCTGAGCTGACATTCGGCGGGTTTACAAACGGCAGAAAATCCGGATTGTACTCAAGCCAGTTCCATGCGCGAACGGAGGCCGACAGCATTTTCTCGGAAAAAGCCTTGTCAAAAATTTTATACACACGGTGCGCCTGCGCGAGAGAAGCCGCGAAAGCCGCCGTTGCCGTATGCGTTACGCGAAACAGAAGAAGGCTTTCTTTGTCGTCTTCGGGCATTATAAAAGGCGCGAAGAACCGCGTGGCTGTTTTATGATATACGCCTCCGTCTTCGCGCTGCATTTTCATCATCCATTCAAGTTCATAGCGGCACTCATTTAAAACATCGGGAATGCCGTTTCCGCTTTCGGGAATATTTATGTTATCCGCAAACGCCTCGGGGAAAAGTTCATAAGCGTAAAGAATGTGCGAAACCGCGACAGCTCCGGGGCCTGTGTATCTTCCGTAATCGCCCGCGTCATGCCATCCGCCCGTTACATCAATCTTTACATTATCGTCATGTTCAAGCATAGATTTTCCTGTATGGCAAATGTTATGGTGAAACTTTCCCGCGTTTTTTTCTTCCAATACGCAGCCGCAGCGCTGATAATACATGCCTTTCAATAAAGCGTTAGAAAGTTCACGGTAAGGCCGCTCTCTTACAAAAAATTTTTTCATAAGACCGTCCGCGAAAATAAAATACGCGCCGGGTTTTTTTATCTCTGTAAGGTCTGCTATGCGGACTGTGTCGCCCGAAGCGCTGTCAAAAAATGGCGGACTCAGCAGCGGCTCAAATTTAAATTCATTGTCAGCTGACAATACAAAACAACATTCGCCCTTTCCTGTGATAACCGCCTTTTTCGGCATATCAATCTGAAAGCCAACTTGATTTAGGTGAATCATTTTTTAATCAACTAATCGCGGTCTCTAAAGCGATTTCCATCATTTTGGTAAAAGTGGTTTGACGTTCTTCCGGTGATGTATCATCTCCTGTAACCAGAGAATCGGAAATTGTCAGAATGCAGAGAGCTTCGCGTTCGTATTTTGCCGCAAGGGTGTAAAGTTCCGCGCATTCCATCTCAACTGACAAACATCCGAACTTTGCCCAAAGTTTCCATTCATCCGGGTCTTCACTATAAAACATATCAGATGATAAAATCGGGCCGACTTTCGGCTCCCATCCTTTGGAAACCGCAGTATCCCATGCTTTTTTTAACAGCGAAAAAGTTGCTGTAGGAGCGTAATTCATGCCTTTAAATCTTATACTGTTCGCTCCTGAGTTTGTGCATGCTGACATTGCGAGAACTACATCGCGGACTTTTACATCCTTATGCAGTGAACCTGCCGTTCCTATGCGGATTGCGCGTTTTACGCCGTAATCCTTAAATAACTCATTTACATATATTGATATTGAAGGGATTCCCATTCCTGTTCCCTGTACGGAAACTTTTTTCCCTTTATAAGTCCCCGTGTAACCAAACATATTCCGTACGCTGTTGTATTGTATTACGTCATTGAAGAAATTCTCAGCGACAAATTTTGCGCGCAGCGGGTCACCCGGCAGCAGTACAGCCTCGGCGATTTCTCCCTTTTTCGCGGCGATATGTGTAGACATATTTCCCTCCTATGGCGCCGGGCACCATTTGCGTATGCATAAAAAGATATAAGGAAATCTTTATTAAAAAGGTGCCAGGCACCTTATTCCTTATTACAGCCGATTATATCACGATATTAACGCTGCTGCCAGAATTATTTGACGCTGATAAAAAAGGCTCTTGATAAATCATATTGAATTATGTTAACCTGCGGTAACGGAGGGTTATATGATTAATGAAATTATGAAAGAAATTGGTTCAACCAAAAACAAGGACGATAAGGAAATAAATAAATGCCTTAAAGTTTATCTGTCAGGTGAAAAACTTGAATATTTTATTAAAGATTATTGGGATATAAGAGAAAACAATAAAATTGCCGTAGAACAGAAATATCCGAATTTAATTAAACATCTTACTTTTTTCTTCCTGTTATTAGCGGATATTAATAATTTTAAAGACGCGTCGTACAAAGAAAAAAAAGATAAGGCAAACATTAAGCACAGGTTCAATGTTTGTTCTCTTCTATATAATAAATCGCTTCAAACCTTATTGGATATTTTTGGTTTATACGAAGACGGATCCGCGTCAAGCGCGTTTTTATTATGGCGTTCGATATACGAAAATTATGTGAATTCCAAATATTTAATTAACAGTACCGAAGAAGAAGCCGCTTTATTTAACGATTATTTAGTTATTCAGCGGAATAAGCTGCTCGGCCTTAAGATCAACAAAATCGAAAAAGAAACCTTTACAAAGAAATTCGGCAGGGACTTTGAAACTAACGACTATTGCTGGGCAAAAAGTTTAAGGGGCAAGAAATCATTTTTAAAAATTATTAAATTTATTAAAGAGAATAAATTCTATAAGTTCTATCTGCTGTCCGCTTATTTAGGAAATTCCGGTTCATTCACTGTAAACAAAACTATTGAATATCAGGAAAACCGCGCAAAAAACATTGCGATTGGATTTAATTCTGATGAAGCAACGAAGAGCCTGAATGCCTTAATTTCGGTTATGTACGAATTTGCTGTTTTGATGGCTGATAATTTTATTGACGATAAAAAACAAAAAGAACTGTTTAAAAGAGCAGCATCTTATTACAGCAAAGAAATTGATAAAAAATGGAGAAAATTTTAATATTTCGCATTTTATTAAGAGGTTTTCTTATTTTAAGCTACAGGGTAATATTTTTATATTTTTTCATAAATTTTAACTTTTCTAAAAGACTTGAAAATTTTTCATACCCTCTTGATCAATATTCACATATTTGCTATCTTTATAGAACGGCGTAAAGTGCCCCTTTGCATTTCCCAAAATTTCTATTTTTGGGGTGTTGATATTTATGCTGGAAGCTACGCTGCCAGTTGCCCTTATAGCTCAGTTGGCAGAGCACATCCATGGTAAGGATGAGGTCATCAGTTCGATTCTGATTGAGGGCTCATAATTGCCGCGGAAACGGCAATTGTACGGGAGTTTAGCTTCATAAAAGTCTATGAATTTCCGGTCAGAATTAAAATGAATTTTTGGGATTTTCCCATTTAGGTAAAGAGGTAATATATGGCAAGCAAGAAAAATGTTGTTGAATTAATAGCCCTTCAATGCAGCGAATGTAAAAGGCGCAATTATACAACCAGCAAAAACAGGCGCAATATTCAGGAAAAACTTGAATTTAAAAAATATTGTCCGCATGACCGCAAACATACGCTCCACAAGGAGACTAAAGTTAAATAGGGAATACATATCTAAAATTTCAATTTTGGATATATTTCCTTAATTTATAAAGGCGTATAGCTCAGTTGGTAGAGCGGCGGTCTCCAAAACCGCAGGTCGTGGGTTCGAAGCCTACTGCGCCTGAGAGCAGAAAATGCACCATTTTGGAACAATGCATTTGTTGCTTGTTAAAGTAATAAATGGGTATTGTAGGCTTCGAAACTTTTTTGCGGCTTTGAGGAGCTGAAAAGCTCCGAAAAGTAAACCGGCATGGAAGCCGGTTTAGCAAAAAAGACGGCCTGTAAGCCTGAGGCAGGATGCTGAAGGCTGGAAGGCGAAGCCGCGTCTTGCGAAGCAAGACGACTGCGCCTGAGAGCAGAAAATGCACCGTTATGGTACAATGCATTTATTGCCTTTGAATAAGGATATAGCATGAAAAAGATTATTGCGTTTTTTAAAGAGTCTTACGCGGAACTCAGAAAAGTAGTCTGGCCGGGCAGGGATGATGTAATCAGCTCAGTCAAGGTGGTTCTTATTTCTACCATTGTGGTTGCGGCGGTATTAGGAGTAATCGATATGTTGTTGCTCCTTGGTATAAATCGAATATTCTAACTCAAGTAAGGTAAATAATGGCAACAGGCTGGTATGTCCTGCATACTTATTCAGGATACGAAAACAAAATTGAAAAAACTATCCGCATGATGACCGAGAATGGCGAGCTTGATAAAAGCATGGTTCGCGATGTCAAAGTTCCAAGCGAAGAGGTTGTCGAAGTAAAAGAAGGAAAAAAGCGTACACAAACCAGAAAATTTCTTCCCGGTTATATTCTTGTAGAAATGGATTTCGGCGATACCGAAATGGGATGGAAAACACCCTGTACAAAAATCAAGAAAATCCAGGGGGTTACAGGTTTTGTCGGAACGCCTGCCGATAGAAAACCGCAGCCGCTGACAGGCGATGAAGCAAGAGCAATCCTGCAAAAGTCAGGTGAAATTAAGGGAGAAAGGACAGTCCGCACAAGGCAGTCATTTACTCCCGGCGAACAGGTAAAAATTATCGACGGACCGTTTGAGTCATTTGTCGGCACAATCGAAGAAGTTAATCACGAAAAGAATAAACTTAAAGTAATGGTCGGCATCTTCGGCAGAAACGCGCCTGTAGAAGTTGATCTTCTGCAGGTGGAGAAAGTGTAAGAAAGGGATACTCAATCCCCGGATATAAAAAAAAGTGGAAGAGGTTTTAGTTAACCTCGTTAGTCCGGCGCGTCAGCCATGCGCCGGCAGACCACAAAGGAGATAAAATGGCAAAAAAGAAAGTAACAGCTTATGTAAAGCTGCAATGCCCGGCGGGAAAGGCGACGCCTGCTCCTCCGGTAGGGCCTGCGCTCGGACCTCACGGGGTCAGCGCTCCTCAGTTTGTCCAGCAGTTTAACGACAGGACAAAAGGCATGGAACCGGGACTTACAATCCCTGTTATCATCACGGTTTACGCGGATAAAACATTTACTTTTATCCTTAAAACCCCTCCGGCGTCGGTGCTGATAAAAAAGGCAATCGGGATTGAACACGGATCGAAAGAGCCGCATAAAATTCCCGCCGGTAAAATAACCAGAGCCCAGCTTGAAGAAATCGGCAAATTAAAAATGGCCGATCTTTCAGCTAACGATCTTGACGCGGCAGTAAAGATCATCGCCGGCACCGCCCGGTCTATGGGTGTACAGGTGGAAAAAT
>Ga0209755_10001976_pt1 | contig 29523 bp, 20 predicted proteins | sample TergutCo191P1_FD_187301 | JGI IMG/M metagenome (GOLD analysis project Ga0209755, IMG submission 187301) | Cornitermes sp. P1 segment gut microbial communities from Petit-Saut dam, French Guiana - Co191P1 (SPAdes) (version 2) | ecosystem: Host-associated > Arthropoda: Insects > Digestive system...
GCCCGTAGAGATGGTGCTGCCGCTTCTTGACAGCCCTGGCAGTGCTGCAAACCCTTGCACACAGCCTATGATGGTGGCATCAATAAAGGATACACTTTTTAAAGACTCATGATAGTTGATGTTTTTTAAGGGAGTAGTAAGCTGCCCCGATGCTTTTTTGGGTTTTATTATGCTTGCAGCCATCAACAATATTGCCGTGAGCAAAAAGCAATATGCCAAAAAACGACCATCAAAGGCGGAGAAGAAAAAGCTTTGAAACAACAATACAATCAATACAGTGGGAATGGTGGCGACTATTATTAATAGCGTGGGTTTTGACAATGGCTTTTTTATGCAGCTAGCAACCTCTTTTCTTAACACAATTATCACGGCTAAAAGCGTTGCTATGTGCATAAATAGTTCTAGCCCTAATGACACTTCTACATCCAAAAGCCGCCCAGCAAGCAGCATGTGTCCGCTAGACGATATGGGCAAAAACTCTGTCAGCCCTTGTACTAGTCCAATTATGATTGCCTCTATGATAGTCATATGATTAGTGTATGCTATCAAATGATAAATGATGAATGGTGATACAATATCAAAGATAGTCAGAATAGTTTGGGCATCTTTTTTATTGGTTTTGTTGCAGAGTAGTTGAGGTTATGGTATTAATTTAAAACTAAAATCTAAATATTGAATTATCACAAACATTTATTACAAATTTACTAATAAAAATTTACATAAAAATTACATAAAATTCTTTACTTTAATTATTTTAATCAATACACTAAATTATATAAGATTCCTTTATTTTTTTCAAAATGAAAGGTTTTTTTATACCTTGTCAATTCACAATATGTGAAAAAATTTAAAGCAAGGTAAAGGAGAAAGACAAATGACAAACCAAAAGAGCAAAATCAAAAAATTTGCATCAATTCTATTTTTGCTTTTTTTTGTGCTCTCAACTTTTTTAAGTGGATTGGGAATAATTATTCCTAGAAGCACTAGCCTAGCTATGGCTGATACTGAACCCTCTCTGTCTAATATTACAGCCGAAGCACTTCAAACTCCAGATTTTGTTGCTGCTGATTGGATTTTCAGCCAAGACAATTCTTATGGTGAACTTAATGACATTGCAAATTTCAGAATTCTTGATGCATCAGGAAACAACAATGATCTTGAATTAAGGCAACACGGAACGCCTTCGTTCACTCCATCTTATCAATTCCGCTTTGTTGATGAGTCAATGACAGGTCACAGCGGTAGTATGCGCATGGGTGGTGACTTTGAAGGTGGTTTTCAAGGTATCAATAGCAATGAAAACTTTGATTTAAGCAGACAAGATCGCTTAGAAGCAGCGGCGGCGGGTATTGGTGCACTTGCTAATAATGTTAACCGCCCTAGAAATGGTTTCGGTTTTGTGACTGTAGCGGATGCTCCTGTTAACACCAACAATTTTGGTGTAGATAATGGCAACGGTTTTACGATGGAGTTTTTATATCGTATGCCTGGAGATTTTACTGCTCCGCTAGATATGAACATGGGGATTATTACTCGTACTTCTAATGTGCGTCCAGATGGTCGTCATATCAATGAATATTTTGTTGATGGTGATTTTGCAAACAATGCTTATCCAGGAGCAACACGCTATTTTAGTCATCAAGTTAATAGCTGGGTTGGTACACATGGTCCTAATACTGCACAAAATGCACCTCACGGACATGTTCAATTAGTAAACGGCAATGGCTGGGACTGGGGCAGGGCTGACAATCGCAATACTGTTTTTATTGGTAGCGGCAGATACAGCGGTTGGAATTCTATTCGTCATTCTCCACTTAGCCTGCATGTAACTGGTATCCGTGAGCCTGAATTCCATCTTTTTAGCCAACATGGAACAGAAATGTCAAATGCACACTGGGGTCTAACTTTTGATGTTATGGATAGATGGTATAGCCTTGTTATCACTGTTTGCTTTAAGACTGATATGATAAGGTCATATGTTAATAATGGACACAGCTTCCGAAACAGATATATGGGTCAATGGGGTGGTGTAAACGCAGGCAGAGGCGGCGATAATTTTACTGGATTGTTTACTGATTTATATGATCCTCGCTTTGAAATCGGCACAGGCTTGCGTTCAATAGGTGAACCAGTTAATGCTGGAAGCGGTGCTTTGCCACAGCTTGCAGGCAGAGAGTTTACTGCTGAGCTTGTTGCTAGCCAATTTCTTAGAGGATCTTTAGAAAGGGTTAGAATCAGCGAAGGTGTGCTTGCACTAAATGATTGGATTGTTCCAAATGCTTCTGAGTATATGGATCCTTTGGGAACTAACGAAGAGTTTAGTTTAAGAAGAGCGGACAACTATACGCTTGCTTTGATTCCTGACACACAAAACACTATTAGATGGACTCCTCAAGTATCATATCGTGCAAGTCAATACATGATCGAAAACAGAGATCGTTTTAATATGATGGCGATTATGCATCTTGGCGATATTACTCAATACAATTCTGACAGAGAATGGGTTGATGCACAGGCGGCGTTTTGGCCTTTGGCTTATCACTTTAATTATTCTTCTATGCGTGGTAACCATGATGGAAATCCTGCTAGGCATAGAAGATTTTTTGGACCAAATGCCAATTTCTATGGTGCAGGCTTGCATACTCATCCAGTAACTGGTGCTAATTATACAGCGGGGACTTCTTTAGAACTTGCAACTAATCATAAATTTGCAGGCATGACTTATTATGATCTTGTAAGAGGAAGAACACATTTTAGAAGAGATACATACGGAAATATCCCTGCCAATAGTGACTCACATTATATGATTGTGCGCGGCGGAAGTTTCAATTATCTTCTTATCAATGTTGGATATTTAAATCAAGGAGGCAATAATGCAGCACAAGAGCTTGCATGGATAGACCAAGTGCTTGCAAGACACAGCACACTGCCTGCTATCATCACTTCACATCATGTATTTATAGCAAGTCCTCATCAAGCTGACCAAGCAGTAAGAAGTGGGCCTGGACAGCAGCTTATAAATATAGCGGTACAACACAACAATGTCTTTATGCTAGTCGGCGCACACAACCATGCTTCAGGCAGAACTGCACCTGGATATATTATTAACAATGAAGGCAATGAGATTTTGGGAATGCTTGTTAACTATCAAATGGGCTTTAATGGTGGAAACGCATGGTATCGCTTTTTAGAGTTTAGCGAGTATGACAATTATATTTTTTATTCAACATTTTCGCCTTATGCGGCAAGCTTGACTGATGAAGAAAGAGCAGAAAATCCTACTTGGAATGTTAATTTTTTGACAGGTGTTGGAAACTATGGTTCAATTCCTTTCAATTTTGCTGAAAGGTTTGACTTTGCGACAGAGCATGCAGAAGAAGTTGTTGAAGTTATTGAGACAATTGATACGGCTTGGGCTAATAGAAGTGCACTTAGTCTTGCACATATAGCTTTAGCAAGAGGTGCAAGAGCTATTTATAACACATTAACTATAGAGCAAAGGGCACAGGTATTCAATATCGCATTGCTTGAAAGAATTGAAAATGAATTTATTACACACATTGAATCAATGTGGCACATAGGCACAACTACTCCTGGGATAAGCATAGGTATAATAGGAGATATGTTTTTAAATGTCGCTACAGGAGATATCTATCAAAGAGATATTGATGGATGGGGTGAGCCTGTTGGAAATATAAGAGGACCACAAGGTGCAGATGGCGCAGATGGTGCAGACGGTGCGGATGGAGCTACTGGACCACAAGGACCTGCAGGAAGCACTGGTGCAAGCGGTCCAGCTGGAGCACAAGGACCTTCTGGAGATTCAGGGTCTTTAGTTGGTGCATATGTTCTTGGTGGAGCGGCTTTATTAGCATCTTTAGGATCACTTGTTTTATTGTTTATTGTACTTCGCAAAAAGAAAATTTAATCATTATGCAAAAGGGACAAGAAGAAATAACTTCTTGTTCTTTTTATTCACTAGGAAGCATCGTTTTTTAGAGAGTGTTTACTGATGCAGAGTTTTGATTAACCGAGCAAATTTGCTGGTCCAGAAAATGGTATTATATCTAATTTATTAGCAAAAAAATGTTGAACAATCAAAAGACGGAGTATAAATTAATACTCCGTCTTTATCGTAATTTATGTTTAATCAAATATACACAATTATACACAATCTATTTCTTGGTCTTGATTCCTACATCATCTAATTGCTTGGGGTTGACAAAGTTGGGCGCACCCATCAACAAATCTTGTGCAGATTTATTCATAGGGAAGGCGATTACCTCTCTGATATTGGGTTCATCGGCTAGCAGCATAACCATCCTATCAAGCCCAGGTGCTATGCCGGCATGAGGCGGTGCACCAAATTTAAACGCATTAAATAGAGCAGAAAACTTTTCTTCAATCACCGATTTATCATAGCCAGCCAGTTTAAATGCTTTTATCATAGTGTCAGGGCAATAGTTTCTTACGGCACCGCTTGATAATTCAATCCCATTAACCACCAAATCATATTGATATGCCAAAATGTCTAGAGGGTCTTTTTTTGCTAGCGCACTTTTGCCCCCTTGCGGCATTGAGAACGGGTTGTGAGAGAACGCCACCTTTCCATCATCGTCAAGTTCAAACATAGGATAGTCTACTACCCAGCAAAAATTAAAGGCGTCTTTGTCTAAAATGCCCAGCTTTTCGCCCAATAAATTTCGCACAAATCCTGCTTGCTTTAAAGCCGTAAGCTCTTTTTCATGTGCAATAATCGCTACAAAAGAGTGGGGTTTTAATGCCAGTTTTTTTATAATATCAGACTTTGTTTCATTTAAAAACTTTGCTATACCGCCCACAAACTCTAAATTAGCATCTGTTCTTACCCAATAAATTCCCTCAATCTCATTGCCCTTTGCTGTCTCACAAATATCTTTATCAATAAAGCTTCTAGGCTTATCAAAATCATGCACAACCACAGCTTTTATGCTTTTGCCATCAAGCATAGGGGCAGTTTTTTTAAGTAATTCTGTCGCACATTTAATCCTAAGCGGATTTCTAAAGTCAGGCTTGTCGCCCCCAAATTCATTAAGGCTGTCTTTATAAGTGATTCTCCTAAAGGGAGGCTTGTCCACTTTTTTGGTGCTAAACTCTTCAAATAGCGGCGGCAGCACGCTTTCTATCAAGCTAAACACATCCTCTTGCCCAGCAAATGCCATCTCTAAATCCAACTGATAAAACTCGCCAGGGGATCTATCTGCCCTAGCGTCTTCATCCCTAAAGCACGGTGCAAGCTGAAAATATTTGTCAAAGCCGCCCGCCATTAAAAGCTGTTTAAACTGTTGCGGTGCTTGCGGCAGTGCATAAAACTGCCCGTGGTGCAAACGAGACGGAACAATAAAATCCCTTGCCCCCTCTGGTGAAGAGGAGGTGAGGATAGGAGTAGTAATCTCTAAAAAGCCCTTGTCTATCATGCGGTTTCTAAGAGAGGATACAATTTTAGAACGCAATACCAGCTTGTCTTTTACTTTTTGGTTTCTCATATCCAAAAAGCGATATTTAAGGCGGGCGTCTTCTCTTTGGTCTAGTGATAAATCTATCTCAAAGGGAAGTGCCTCTGTGCATGAGCCTAGCACCTCAATGTTTGATGGCTCAATTTCTATTAGACCTGTGGGGATGTTGGGGTTTGGAGAAGAACGGGCGATTACCTTTCCTGTGACAGATAAAGTAGACTCTTTTGTGATAGTTTTTAAAAGCTCTTTTTGCTGCTCATCGGATACCATCACTTGGGTGATTCCATAAAAATCTCTAAGCACAAAAAACACCACAGAGCCTAAATCTCTTATGCTGTGCAAAAAGCCGCAAAGTGTGACCTTTTTGTTTGTGTCTTTTATGGTTAGCTCACCGCATGTATGTGTGCGAAGTGTAGTTTTATTCATGGGTTTTAATTTTCCTTATTTTAATCTGAACCACTAACGAATTTAAGTCGTTAGATTTATGTTGGTGGCTGAAACTACCTAAAGCGTTTTTTCATATGGTTATTAGACTTGTTTCATAAGTATTGCCAGCAACCCGTAGGGGCGTTCACTGAACGCCCGAATACATGACAACCCGTAGGGGCGACACCCTGTCGCCCTTGTATCGCTTATAATAGTAGCACGGGCGACAGGGTGTCGCCCCTACGGGTTGTCAAAATTAATTTCCTCATCAAGTCTATTGTGAGCGAATGTGAAGCAATACAGGTTAAATATTGCAGATTTACCTTATGGTTTCGCTATACAAGGCGAGGGATTACAGCCCCATTATTTTATGGATATTAAGTCCTCTCGCTGCGCATAGCATCCACTACTGCATCTAAATTGCTTTGAGCAGAATACCACCTGCTGCTTGCACCTCTATTAAAAGACAAAGAAACAATTCTTGTGCCCTCTACTCTGTCGCCCCTGTTGTTGATATACCTAAAGCTAAAAGTCACCGTAGCTGTTATGCTGGTATCTGCTGCTGTGACTGCTCTGCTTGTAAAGTTTTCAAGGCTAAGTGAAGAAAACTCTCGCTGCCTGTGCCTAAATTGTGTGTGGGCATCAGGCTGAGTGTTGCGGTTGGGCTCTTGGTTGTCCTCTTCAAAGCTGGCTATCCAAGTGTCTCTAGTCTCACCTTCAAGATTAAATACATCGGCTAAACGGCTTGCATTTTGGCTTGATATTGCATTAATAAGATTGCGAGCAGCTCTTTCTGGGTTGTTTGCACCGCCACCGCAAGCACTAAACATAAAAGCGCTAGCCATAAGTGCAGCGATTATTGCTAAAGAGCCAAATAGTTTGATTGTCTTTTTCATTTTGGTTGTTTCCTTAAAAATTTATAATTACTCATCAATTATACACACAAAAAACTTGCCTGTCAACAAAAATAAATATAAAGATAATAAAAGAAAATCATTAATTTATTGTTAGTAATTGTTAATTTGTTATTAAATCATTTGACAAGCTTTGCTAAGAGGGTATATAATGGTTATTCCTGTAAATTTAATTATCAGGTAAAAACTACTAAAATAAGGAGGTAGAAGTAACATGCCAACTATTAACCAGTTGATTAAAAGCGGACGCAAAAAGATTGTTGTTAAATCAAACAGCCCACTTTTAGAAAACAATCCACAAAAGCGTGGAGTTTGCTTGTCGGTGACAACTACGACACCAAAAAAACCAAACTCGGCACTTAGAAAAATTGCTAGAGTAAGACTAGTGAACAAAATGGAAGGAACGGTTTATATTCCGGGAATCGGACACAATTTGCAAGAGCACAGCGTTGTATTAATTCGTGGCGGCAGGGTGAAGGATTTACCGGGTGTAAGATATCATATTATTCGCGGAACCTTAGACACTGCAGGCGTTGCAAAAAGAAAGCAAGCAAGAAGCAAATACGGCGCAAAAAGAGCGAAATAGCATGCTTTCAATTCAGATTTTTAAATTAATGACACCTAAAATCTTAAGCTAATTAATTTAGGAGGAATTATTTATGTTTTGTAGACATTGTGGAAAAGAAAGACCAAGTGAAAAGAGTGATGTTTGCTTGCAATGCGGGGCATTTTTTGAAAAAGCAAAAACATCTAACCAATCACAGAAAAGGCAAAGTGAGCAACATGATGGCGTTAATTATGGTGTAATATTCAATCTATTGGGTACTATAATAGGCATAGCAGTATGCGTATTGTCAGTGGTAATGTTGGTTACATTTTTTCTTGGAGTGTTTAGTGTGTTTTCTATCTATATTTTAATTATGATAGTCACTATGCCAATACTGTTGCTAGCATTAAAAAAAGCTGACAGTATTTCGGTTAAAAAGTTTATGCTGGTTGTTATTATATCTTCAGTCATGGTTGCTGTTGTTATGGCGGTGACTACAGGTATAGTTGTTGCGAGTTCTGGAGTTTTTCAAGGTTTCTTTTGATAAGCTAGCAAAATATAAAATCTAATATTAATAATGCTTAAAAATTAAATTCATATTAAAATTACAATAATTCTGAATTCTATATTCTGAATTAAAGGAGATACCATGCCAAGACGCAGTGGGGTGCCAAAGCGAGATGTTTTGCCTGACCCTATATATAATTCAAAGGTCATAACTAAATTGGTTAATCAAGTTATGCAAGACGGCAAAAAGGGGATTGCACAAGGGATTGTGTATGATGCTTTTGCACTTATGAAAGAAAAATTAAATCAAGAGCCTATGGATATTTTTAATAAGGCTTTAAACAATACTATGCCTGTTTTAGAGGTTAAGGCAAGAAGAGTGGGCGGTGCGACATACCAAGTTCCTATGGAAATCCGTGGAGTAAGACGCCAAACTCTAGCAATCAGATGGCTTGTTTCTTTTGCAAGAAAACGCCCTGAAAAAACCATGAAAGAAAAACTTGCAGGTGAGCTTTTAGACGCATACAACAACTCAGGTGCAAGCATCAAAAGAAAAGAAGAAATGCACAGAATGGCAGAGGCTAATAAAGCGTTTGCACATTATAGATGGTAAAAATGAAAAATGAAAAATGAAAAATGAAAAATTGAGGACACTTAATTTTAATTTGGATTACTTCCGCATTCTAGACTTGAAGGGTAACATCATGAAGATTTCTTGGCACGATGTCTAGCATCGCCGAAGCAATCCAGATTAATTAAAAGCATCATTAATTTTTCATTTTTCATTCTTCATTTTTCATTAAATACCTTAAAAAGAATTTAAGGAGAAATATACAAAGATTATGCCAAGACAAGTACCATTAGATTTGTACCGAAATATCGGTATAATGGCGCACATTGATGCGGGCAAAACTACTACTACTGAAAGAATATTATTCTATTCAGGCAAAACACATAAAATTGGAGAGGTTCATGAGGGCGGGGCTACTATGGACTGGATGGAGCAAGAGCAAGAAAGAGGTATCACTATTACTTCTGCTGCTACTACTACTCAATGGCGTATTGATAGATCGCCAAACTCTAAAGAGCCTTATAAAAGAATCAATATTATTGACACCCCTGGTCACGTGGATTTCACTGTTGAGGTTGAAAGGTCACTAAAGGTTTTAGACGGAGCGGTGGCAGTATTTTGTGCTAGAGGCGGAGTTCAGCCTCAAAGTGAAACTGTTTGGAGACAGGGCGACAAGCACAGAGTGCCAAGAATGGCTTATGTAAACAAAATGGATAGAGACGGCGCAGACTTTTTCAATGTTATGAAAATGATGCGTGAAAGACTGGGTGCAAATCCTGTTCCTATTCAATTGCCTATCGGAAAGGAAATGGGTTTTCAAGGCGTTGTTGATTTAGTATTGATGACGGCTGAAATATATCTTGATGATTTGGGCAAAGAGTCTAAAATCGTAGAAATTCCTGCAGAGTTAAAAGAACTTGCGGCTGAGCATAGAGCAAAATTATTAGAAGCGGTTGCTGAAAGTGATGATGCTTTGATGGAGCGTTTCTTTGAAAATGAAGGCGCTGATTTTAGCATTGAAGAAATCAAAGCTGGGATAAGAAAATTGACAATCGGTATGAGAATCAATCCAGTTGTTTGCGGCTCTTCTTTTAAAAACAAAGGCGTGCAAAAATTGATTGATGCTATTGTTGATTATTTGCCGTCTCCGCTTGATATTGCGGCTATTAAAGGCACGGATATTGATGGAGAAAAAGAAATTGAAAGAAAGGCTGATGATAATGAGCCATTTGCGGGGCTAGCGTTTAAGGTAATGACAGATCCGTTTGTGGGTAAAATTACTTTCTTTAGATGCTATTCAGGAAAAATGAGTGAGGGTGCGACTGTACTAAACTCAACTAAGGGCAAAAAAGAAAGAGTGTCGGGCATATTGGTTATGCATGCAAATGATAGAAAACCTACTGCTGATATTTGTGCAGGTGATATTGTTGCGTTTAAGGGCTTAAAGGATACTACTACTGGGGATACGCTTTGCGATGAAAAAGCACCTGTTATTTTAGAGTCTATGGATTTCCCTGATCCTGTTATTAGGGTTGCGATTGAGCCAAAAACTAAGCAAGATCAAGAAAAAATGGGCGAGGCGCTTAGAAAATTAGCAGAGGAAGATCCTACTTTTAAAACATATACAGACCAAGAAACAGGTCAAACTATCATCGCTGGTATGGGCGAGTTGCACTTAGAAATCATTGTTGATAGAATGAAGCGTGAGTTTAAGGTTGAAGCTAATGTAGGAAAGCCGCAAGTATCATATCGTGAGACTATTACAAAGCCTGTTGATGTTGAAGGCAAATATGTCAAGCAATCGGGCGGTAAGGGTCAATACGGACATTGTAAAATCAAGATGGAGCCGCTTGAGCCTGGTTCTGGATATGTCTTTGAGGACAAAACTGTGGGTGGTTCTATTCCTAAAGAATATGTTCCTGCGGTTGATAAAGGTATTAAAGATGCTAAAAACAGCGGTATTTTGGCTGGTTATGAGTGCGTAGACTTTAAAGTCACTGTTTATGATGGGTCATATCATGATGTAGACTCGTCGGAGATGGCGTTCCAAATTGCCGGAAGCATGGCGTTTAAAGACGGTATGGCAAAGGGTGGGGCTATTTTATTAGAGCCTATCATGAAAGTTGAAGTGACGCTGCCAGATGATTATTTAGGTAATGTTCAGGGTAATATTACGGGTGGTAGAAGAGGTAATTTGATGGGGACTGATGATGTGGGTGGTTTGAAAGTAATCAGAGCGGATATTCCGTTGTCAGAAATGTTTGGATATGCGACTGATCTTAGGTCAAGAACTCAAGGCAGAGGAAACTTTGCTATGGAATTTAGTCATTATGCAGAGGTGCCTAAATTTATTGCAGAAAAGGTAATGGGCGAAAGAGGTAAAAAATAGAGCCGCTGGATTTTTAGGGGCGGGCGAGTGAACCAAAAAGGAGAGTCCAAAACGAGCTAGCTCATTTTGGACTCTCCTTTTTGGTTGGGCTTTTGTTTTTTTAGCGGCGGCAATTATTATAGCGGCGGCTGCTTAAAAAAACAAAAGCCCCCTGCCTCCATTTATGGAGGCAGGCACTCGCCCGCCCTTAGGTCTTTGCCGCCGCTTGCTTTTTTTGTTGTGTTCTTTGGTTTTGTTTGAAAAGTTGTTTTGGTGATGAACTCATAGGGGTGAACTTTGCACTTTTTATATATGATGAACCCGTAGGGGCGAACGCCCTCGTTTGCCCGTGTATCGCTTATGGCAGTGACACGGGCGAACACAGTTCGCCCCTACAAAAAATGTGTGCCTTTATCGGGCGGCAAAGTGCCGCCCCTACGGGGTTGTCAAAATAGGTTGTTACAAAATAATGTGTGTGGTTATATTGGGCGTTCGGGGATAAGCCCCTACAAGCTTTCCAAAAATAGATTATTCCAAATAAATTTGCATGTTTTTGGGCGGTCGGTGACATCCGTCCCTACAAATTCATATACAATCTAACCCCACAAATATTGCCTAATACCCATTTAAAACTAATAAATTATAATTATTTTAAAATTTATGTATAAAGACTTTTTTGTTGGCAACACTTTTTATTAACATATTAAAAAGGAAGGAAAAACAACAATGAAAGTTTACAAACAAAATCAAAACAATGGCGGCAAGAAAAAGCTGTCAAGAAGAGGAGTAATGGCGATTGTTACTTCAGGTGCGTTTGCTGTTGCAGCAGTGGCTATTATATTGGCTATTACACTGTCAGGCGGCGGTGCAGGCGTCTATGTTCCACCTCCAGGAGAAGAGCCACCTCCAGTGCAAACCACACCATCGTTTGTTATGCCAGCAGAAAACTTTGAAATCGGCAGAGGCTTTTGCAACCAAACCCTGATTAGACACCGCACAACAGGCTTTTGGGAAACTCACGAGGGGCAAGATTTTATTGCACCAGCGGGTACTCAAGTTAGAAGCATTACAGACGGCAAGGTGCTAGCAGTTGATAGAAACACATCTATGTATGGCACTGTAATTAGAATAGAGCACCACGACGGCGCTATTGCAACCTTTAAAGGTCTAGCAAATGATGTGTATGTTGAAGTGGGTCAAGAGATTAAGGCAGGCGCTGCAATCGGAAGAGTGGGTGTTAAGCCTATTGCAAGACTAGAGTATGAGGAAAATCATTTCTTTGTGCAAATTGAAAGAAACGGAGTTAGAGTAAACCCTATCACTTATTTGCCTGACTTAGGTGACAAGTAAATTTAAAAAAAAGAGTCTTTTAAAGGACTCTTTTTTTAATGCACAATTCACGTATTCAATGCACAGTTCACAATGCACAATGCACAATTATTGAGGGCTTTTCACGTATTCAATGCACAGTTCACAATGCACAATGCACAATTATTGAGGGCTTTTGGTAGAGTAGAAATTGTAAATTACAAAAATATAAAACTATAGTAGTGTATTATCGTATTGTTGTAATTACTCGCCCTATTCTATCGCACCCATCCTAAATTGTGCATTGTGCATCGTGAACTGTGCATTGTTAATGTGCATTGTGCATTGTGAACTGTGCATTGAAAAAAAAATACTATTATCTTTAAAATTGTTTGATTAAATGCTTGCAATTTTTAAATAGCTGTGATATAATCATTTTTACCATGCTAAGTGGGGAGCTAGCGGTGCCCTTGAAACCTACAATCCGCTACAGTAGGGCTGAATGCCGTCCTAGGCGGTGGTGTGGAAGGCTGCTTTAGCTAGGCGGCGTTGATCCTAAGGTCTTGAGCAATTCTATACCGTGAACCGTGTCAGGGCAGAGATGCAGCAGCACTAAGCGGATTTTAGGGTGTGACTCAAGGTAGCTTTAGGGGAGCTTGTTTAGTTAAATAACGCTTCGGCATTTACTTGTCAAAGACGGTTGCATGGTTTTTTGGTCTTTTATATGCGATGATGATTATTGACTTAAAATAATCGAGCATGTTTAATGACGGCGTAGAGGATTATTCTCATATCGCTGTCTTATTTTTTTAAAAGGAGGGATGTTTTAATGAAAAATGAAAAATGAAAAATTGAGGATACCTAATTTTAATCTGGATTGCTTCGGCGATGCCTCGCAATGACGGACAGTTTCGGTCAATTAGTGGACAGTTTCTGCTTGTCATTAAACCTGTTGCGAGGTATCACTGAAGCAATCTAGATTAATTAAAAATATCATTAATTTTTCATTTTTCATTTTTCATTAAATAATCCAAGGATTATTCACTATGTATGATAAAGTAGATTCAAGCTTAAATTTTTGTGATAGAGAAAATGAGATTATTTCGTTTTGGAAACAAAATGATATTTTTAACAAATCTTTAGAAAAAAATAAGGACAATAAAGAGTTTTCTTTTTATGATGGACCGCCTACTGCAAATGGTATGCCTCATATTGGGCATGTCTTGACTAGGGTTATTAAGGATGTAATCCCTAGATACAAAACCATGAAAGGCTTTAATGTAAGAAGAAAGGCTGGCTGGGATACGCACGGTTTGCCTGTTGAATTGGAGGTTGAAAAGAGCTTGGGGCTTGACGGAAAAGGTGAGATAGAAGGGTATGGGGTGCAGCCTTTTATTGCTAAGTGCAAAGAAAGCGTTTTTAAATATGTGAGTGAGTGGGAGAAGATGAGCGATAGGATTGGATATTGGGTGGATATGGAGAAGCCTTATGTTACTTATTCTGATGAATATATTGAGAGTGTGTGGTGGAGCTTAAAAGAGATTTTTAATAAGGGATTGATTTATAAGGGGCATAAAATTGTGCCGTATTGCCCTAGGTGTGGGACTGCTTTATCATCTCATGAGGTGGCACAAGGGTATAAGGATGTAAAAGATGAGACGGCTGTGGTTAAGTTTAAGGTAAGAGATAATTCAGATGCTTTTAAAGTATTGCATGGTATAGATTTAAAGGACGCATTTATTTTGGCATGGACAACTACTCCTTGGACTTTGCCATCAAATGTAGCTCTATGCATGAACCCTGATTTTGAATATAGTGTGATAGAGTATGATTTAGATGGTTGCAAATATATTTTAGCAAAAGAATTAATAAATAAGCATTTTGAAGAGGGGACTTATAGGGTTTTATTAACAAAAAAAGGTCAAGAGTTTCATGGTTTAAATTATGAGCCACTTTTTGATTTTTATAATCACAATTTTCCTAATAGACCTTCGGCAAATGCGAGTACAAGGGCTGTGAATGAAGCGTATAAAAAAGATTCAAATCCACTTCTAAAAAGAAGTTATGCTTATATTGTTACCAACGACACATATGTTACACTTGAGAGCGGCACAGGGGTTGTTCATATTGCCCCTGCTTTTGGTGAAGATGATGCTAGAGTTGGAAAAACTTATAATTTGCCGTTTGTTCAGTTAGTTGACGAGGCTGGCAAATTTACTAGTGAAACTGGGGCATATGCTGGAGTTTTTGTAAAGGATGCGGACAAGTCTTTAATTAAAGAGTTAAAAGAAAAGGGGTTGCTGTTTTCTACGCAAAAGTATGAGCATTCTTATCCTTTTTGCTGGAGATGTGATACGCCGCTTTTGTATTATGCTAGACCTACTTGGTTTATCAAAATGACAGCGGTCAAAAGCAAATTATTGAAAAATAATGCAAAGATTAATTGGATTCCTGATAGCATTGGAAAAGGTAGAATGGGTAATTTTTTAGAAAATGTAGTGGACTGGGGACTGTCAAGAGAGAGATATTGGGGGACTCCGCTGCCTATTTGGGTATGTGAGTGTGGACAGATGGATTGTATTGGTTCTAAAGAGGAGTTGATAAAAAGAGGCGGTATAAAAGGTGATATAGAGCTTCACAAGCCGTATGTTGACAATGTATTGATTGATTGCATTAAGTGCAACAAAAAAATGAAACGCACGCATGAGGTGATTGATTGCTGGTATGATAGTGGTTCTATGCCGTTTGCACAATATCACTATCCATTTGAAAACGAGGATATTTTTGATAAGACTTTTCCTAGTGATTTTATTTCTGAGGCTGTGGATCAAACTAGGGGCTGGTTTTATACCTTGTCGGCGATTTCTACGCTTATTTTTGATAAGCCTGCTTTTAAAAATTGCATAGTGCTAGGGCATGTTTCTGATAAAAACGGGATAAAGATGTCAAAATCTAAGGGCAATGTAGTTGCTCCTAATGAGGTGATAGACAAGGCTGGTGCTGATGCTGTTAGGTGGTATTTTTATTCGGGTTCGGCTTTGTATTTGTCTTCTAGATTTTCTTATGATGCGGTTGTAGAATCGCAAAGAAAGTTTTTAGGCACATTATGGAACGCTTATTCTTTTTATTGCTTGTATGCTGATATTGATAAATTTGACCCGTCAAAGTATGATTTGAAAAAATGCAAGCTTACGCTTATGGATAAGTGGTTGTTGTCGGGACTAAACAGTTTGATTGATAGCGTGGACAAAAACTTGAGTGAATATAGGATTGTTGAGGCAACTAAAGAGCTTAATGAGTTTGTGGACAAGCTGTCTAATTGGTATATCAGGCGGTCTAGAGAGCGGTTTTGGGCAAGCGGCTTTGATGGTGATAAGCAAGCGGCTTTTATGACGCTGTATCATGTGCTTAAGACGCTATCGCTTGTCATAGCGCCGTTTGTGCCGTTTATGAGTGAAATGATTTATCAAAACATAGTTAAACGCTTTGAAAAGGGTGCTGAATCTGTGCATTTATGTGATTATTCTAAGGTGGATAAAAAGCGTATTGATAAGGATTTAGAAGAGGGAATGGATGTAATTTTGCTAGGGGCATATTTAGGGAGGGCGGCAAGAAACAGTGCTAATATTAAAACTAGGCAGCCTTTAAAAAGAATGTTTGTGGCAAGTGAAAAAAAGGTGGAGGGAGAGCTTTTAGAGATTTTAAAAGGTGAATTAAATGTCAAAAGCATTGAGTTTGTAGACAATGTTGATGAGTATGTAAGCTATGAATTGAAGCCGCAATTAAAAACGCTAGGGCCTAAATATGGTGCTAAGCTGGGTTTAATAAGACAGCATTTAATAGACAATGGAATGGCTGTTTATAATGCGGTTAAGAGTGGGGATTATGAGGTGGAATTGGGCGGTGATAAAGTTGTTTTGACTAAAGATGACATTTTATATAGTGTAAACAATGCGGTGGGTTTTTCTGCTGCAAGCGAGCATGGTATGAGTGTGGTGCTAGATACTGCACTTGATGATGAGCTTGTTAAAGAGGGGCATTATAGAGAGCTAGTGTCAAAGGTGCAGGCTTTAAGAAAGGATAGTGGGTTTGAAGTGACAGATAAGATTGTGCTTTATGTGATGGGAGATAAAGAGATTGAAAAAATAGCGAAAGAGTTTGGAAAAGAGATTAAAGAGGATGTTCAGGCTGTGGATATTTTGATTGGGGAGGTTGGCGACATGATAGAAAATAATATTAACGGCAAGAAAGTTATGATAGGGGTCAAAAAAGCATGATAGCAAACAATTGGAAAGATTATCAAATAATAGCAACAGGGGATGGGCAAAAGCTAGAGCGGTGGGGCGATGTTGTGCTTCTTAGACCTGACCCGCAAGTGATTTGGCCGAGTGCTTTTAAGCTAGAAAAATTTGACGGACTTAATGCGGTTTATAAAAGGAGCAAAAGCGGCGGTGGATATTGGGAGAAATTAAAGCCGTTTAAGGATGAGTGGAGCATTGGGTATAAGGATTTAAGTTTTTTAATAAAGCCGATGGGGTTTAAGCATACGGGGTTGTTTCCTGAGCAAGCGATTAATTGGGATATAATGACGGATATTATCAATGCACAATGCACAAGGCACAATGCACAATTAAAGAAGGGTGTTGATGAAAAGCAACCGTCTGTGCTAAATTTATTTGCTTATACTGGTGGGGCAAGCGTTGCTTGTGCTAAGGCTGGGGCTAGGGTTACTCATGTGGATGCGGCAAAGGGCATGGTGGATAGGGCGGCACAAAATGCAAAACTATCGGGGACTAATATTAGATTGATTATTGATGATTGTTTTAAATTTGTGCAGCGAGAGATAAAACGGGGCAATAAATATGATGCGATTATTATGGATCCGCCGTCGTTTGGCAGAGGGCCTGGTGGTGAGATGTGGAAGATAGAGGACAATTTGTTTGGGCTTGTTTTAGAGTCGGCAAAATTATTGTCAGACAATCCGCTGTTTTTTTTGATAAATAGCTATACAACTGGCTTGCAGCCCACTGTGATTAAAAATATTTTGCAGCTTGTCCTAAAAGACGCTAAGGGAAGTGTAGACGGATATGAATTGACTATTCCTACAGATGAGGGTATTTATTTGCCGTGTGGGTGCAGTGGGATGTGGAGGAAAAACTCCAAAGGAGTTTTTTGAGGAGTTTTATGATTAAAGATCAACTAATAATCTTGCATGAGGACAACCATATCATTGTAGTGGTAAAGCCGCAAAATGTTCCTTCACAAGAGGATAATACTGGGGATATAGATATGCTCAGTATGGTAAAAAATTATCTTAAAGAAAAGTATAACAAGCCTGGCAATGTTTTTTTAGGGCTTGTGCATAGATTGGATAGACCGACTGGCGGCGTGATGGTGTTTGCAAAGACATCAAAGGCGGCATCTAGGCTTAGTGAGCAAATGAGAGACAGAATGATTGAAAAAAAGTATTTATGCGTGACGATTGGGCGACCAAGGGATAATAGGGGGCGACTGATTAATTATTTAGAAAAGGATGAAAAAAACAACAGGGTGAGGATTGCCCCTGCCACCAATGAGGGGGCTAAAGAGGCTATATTGGATTATGTAGTGTGCGAGGATGAGGGGGGTTATAGCTTGATTGAGGTAAGTTTGGTGACGGGGCGACCGCATCAGGTGCGTGTGCAGATGGCAAACGCTGGGGCTGTGTTGTTTGGGGATATAAAATATGGGGCGACTGCGGGCAAGGGGCAAAATTTGGCGTTGTTTGCATATCATCTTAGGTTTAAGCACCCTACAACTGATCAAATGCTGTCTTTTAAGGTGTTTCCGCCTGAAAAAAACCCATGGACAGGGTTTAATGTGGCAAAGTTTATTAATGTTGCAAGACCAGAATAAAGGGCAATTCATTTTTTATATCGTCTTAGGCTTGTATTGAAACTATAGTACGGGTGGGTCTATTGTCGTCAAAACTAGTTTATTGTCATCCTGAGCGAAGCCGAAGGATCTCAACAATTTTAATTAAAAATTCTAAATACAAAGGCTTTTTATTTATAATGATGAGATCCTTCGGCTTCGCTCAGGATGACATAAATTTATAAGGATGGGATCCTTCGGCTTCGCTCAGGATGACATAAATTTATAAGGATGAGATCCTTCGGCAAGCAGCCACCATGCCAAGAGGTATTCATTAGACAAGGTGAGACATTACAGCCAATTTTAAGAGCATTAAATTTAAATACACAACAATTCTGAATTCATAATTCTGAATTCTAAATTAATATAAAGTATCAACAATTCATAATTCTGTATTCTGAATTCTGAATTAAAAAAGGAGTAAAAACAAAATGGAAATTTTCCCAACTATTGAGGCATTATTGCACTATTCAAGCGTTCATCTTATGCTGGATGAATTGGATTTTATTTATGCTAGAAACAAGATTTTGGCATTGTTAAATCTAAAGGATTATGAAGAATATGAGATTAATTATGAAGAGGCAGAAAGCATGACCAGCCCTAGCGAATTATTAAATGCGCTTGGAAATTTTGCTGTTGCAACCAAGGTTGTTTCATCTGATGAAACAGAGGATTTAAAACGCAAAATTATGGACTGCGTGATAAAAAAGCCAGGCGAGATGGCGGACTTGTTTTCGGGTGCATCTATGGCAAAGGGCTTTGACTTTTTAATTGATTATGGCATCAAAAGTGGCTATATAGAGCCTGTGACAAAAAAATGGGAGGCTAAGGCGACAAAGGGCAAGATTGAGGTTGCGTATACAGGGAAGGGGACTTGTGCTTGCGGCGGTGCTTCTAAAGCAAAAAAACCATATCCAAAGTGCAAAAAATGTGCAGACAATGTGGGCTTTTCTGATGAATTATTAAAACGCAGCGTGCCTATTGAACTAAACAAAGAGCGTCATTTTTTATTTTTTAAGACAAGACCGCTTATGGCAAATCAAGGCAAGATTGTGTCAGAGTTTCATGGTGCTTTCAATGTGGATGAAAAGGCACTTAATAAAATGTTTGATTTTGCACAGCTTATGCCAAATTATGCCATTGCTACAAAAGCATCTGACCATGAAAGCTATAATATTACCAACCGCCCTACTCCTTTTGCAAAGGCGGCAGATTTAGCTAAGTTTAAATCAAAGGATTATCCTTATATTGGCATAACTACTGTGGATTGGTATCTAGGTGCGGTGAGATTGATTTCTTCTAATAGAGAAAAGCTGATGGAATATGTTTGTGTATTAAAAGCTAAGTGGCAAAAAGCAAACAAGGATGGAGATATTGCAGTAAGCTTAAGAAAAGTGGATGCAAATTATTGCCTAGAAGTAATCTTTTTGTCAGGCAAAGAGGTGGCAAGTGAGTATGCTAGCTTGACAAATGCTAGATGTATTTGCAATCTTTTGGGAGTTTTTGCTGTGTCTAAAGAGGATGAAGAGTTTTTTGAGCAGGTGGCAAGGTTTGTTTCTAAGGAAGAAAAGTTTAATGCGGCAAAGCTAGAGGGCGATGCGGCAAAACATAGTGAATTTGTAAACAGAGTGCTAGCAAGTGCGGGCAATGCTAAGTTTAGTGCATTAGAGGCAAGCCTAGAAGTAAAAGATGAAATCAACAGAACGCTAGAAAATGCTTTGCTTAGCATCGCAGCCCCCATTGAATTGTTGCAAGGTGAGTTTTAATTTCATTTAATATCCATAAAAAGGGGAAGTAATCCCTTGCCTTGTACAGCGGAAACTTCAGTGTAAATTTTGGGAAGAAGGGAGTAAAAAGTTCGTCATTAGAGTTGTAGCGAAACTGAATTAGCCGCCATGTAGGGGAGCTCATTGAGCTCCCGATGACCTCACTTTTATAGTAAAAATATACAAATTGGTGGTAAAATCCGGGCGTTCAGTGAACGCCCCTACAAAGTGTCAATTCAATTTCACTACAACTCTAATGACGATACGGCGAGCTTTAGGCGGCTTACGTACCAGCCAGTACGAACCTGCCGACTTGAAGTTAGTAGTGAGTTCAGTGGATGATCTAGGAGGACTCGGAACATGATAAAAAGAATATTGTGTATTGCCATAGTGATAGTTATGCTATTTACGGTTGTGGTGTTTACTGCTTGCAATACGGGAAATTCAATAAATTGTATTTGTGAGAGTGACTGCTATGGTGAATGTAATTTTACTCTAACCATTGAAGTGGAGAGTCTTGTATTGGAGGCAACATATAGAGAAGGATGTGGGAGACCAGGATGGGTTACGGAGCATGGACAATATCTTGCTGCGACACCACCAGCAGTAATGGCAACATTGACAAATATTAGCGGCAAGAGAGCAACAATTGCAAGAAGGGACTCTGCAAGAACAGCAGTTTCGTTTAATCTTAATATTCCAACTGGTGAAGGCTGGGTTGAGGTAGCTGTGCCTAGTCCCCCAAGAGGAGGCTGGACATGGGTCACAGCTAGTCTAAATGACGGTGAGTACATTGATAAAAATCCGTCATATTGGAATTTTGATTTTCCTAGAGGCGAGCATGAGGCAACAGTGTCAGTCAGTTTTTATATTAATCATAGAAGCAGCAACAGGCAACTAGTCAATATAAAATACACTTTTGTATTTGCAGTAATATAGAGAGCTATTATTGACTTTAGCCAGCAGTGGTTTTAGTTATTTAGGTTAGAAAACACATACAACGGAGAAACAAACAAATGAGCAGAAAAATTAAATTGTTTACTAGTGAGAGCGTGTGCGAGGGGCATCCTGACAAGGTTTGTGATGCTATTGCGGATGCTATTTTGGATGAGGCGCTGTCAGGGGATGCTGACAGCCGCATTGCTTGCGAGGTTGCTTGCACTACGGGCATGGTGCTTGTAATGGGCGAGTTTAATACTACTAAATATATTGATATTCCTGGCGTTGCTAGGCGTGTAATCAAGGAGATTGGATACAATCGTCCTGAGTATGGCTTTGACTGCAACACTGTTGCTGTGCTTACTTATATCAATCAGCAGTCAGAAGACATTGCCATGGGTGTGGATAAAGCGGCGCAATCTGATGAATTAGATAATATCGGGGCAGGCGATCAGGGCATGATGTTTGGCTATGCTTGCAATGAAACTCCGCAATTGATGCCGCTGCCTATCACGCTTGCACATGCTTTGACAAGCCAGCTTGCCAGCGTTAGAAAAAGCGGGCAGATTGGGTATTTGCGACCTGATGGAAAGGCACAAGTTAGCATAGCTTATGATGAAGAAACTAGTGAGCCTTTGTATGTAGATACTATCGTAATATCTGCCCAGCATGATCCTGAAACAAGCTTAGGGCAGATTAAAAAGGACATAAAGGCACTTGTAGTGGATAAAGTAATTGATAAAAAGCTGCTGACAAAAGATACTAAATATTTTATTAATCCTACTGGGCGGTTTGTTAAGGGCGGGCCACACGGGGATAGCGGCTTAACAGGAAGAAAGATTATTGTGGATACCTATGGGGGGAGTTGCCCTCATGGTGGTGGTGCTTTTAGTGGAAAGGATGCTACCAAAGTGGACAGGAGTGCGGCATATTATGGGCGGTTTGTGTGCAAGAGTGTGGTGGCGGCAGGGCTTTGTGATAGGATTCAGTTGCAAGTGGCTTATGCTATTGGCGAGGCACAGCCTGTCAGTATTTCTATTGAGACATTTGGGACAGAAAAGGTGTCTAAGGATGAGATATTGAAAAGGATTAAGGATAATTTTGATTTTAGACCAAAGAGCATAATAAGGCAGCTGGGTTTGACCAGCCCAATTTATAGCAAGACCACCAACTATGGGCATTTTGGCAAGGATGGCTTGGCTTGGGAGAGGGTGGAGAAATTGAAGTAATTTAGCTAGCATATTATTTAATAAATGATGAATGACAGATTAATGATGCTTTAAAAAATCTCATTAATTTGTCATTTTTAATGAATAGGGGGTATTTTATCTTTTTGTGACACTGAAGAGGATGATAACTTTGGGGAGTAGTTTTAATGGATTTGTTTTTGAGAAACCCGTAGGGACGATCGCTCTTTGTCGCCCGTGTCACTGCTATAGCCGATACACGGGTGGAAGTGTTTCATAATGCGGGATAATGTTTATTTGATGAGATCTTTCACTTCGTTCAAGATGACAAAACAAGGAGTCTGTCATTCCGAACGAATGTGAGGAATCTCTTTGCTTAATCTCCGCAATATGTACTTTTCTCGACAGAGTGTACGCCCCTACGGGTTTCCCAAAATAAAGGTTATACCAATAATAAACCGCCATTACAAAAAATGTGTGTCTATATCGGGCGAACAAAGTTCGCCCCTACGGGTTTTCCAAAAACAGGTTGTTTCAAATTTGTGAAAAAGGTGTATTAGGCAACAAATGTATTGAATAAATGAAATTAAAAGGCAATATAAAAACTATCCGTTTTAAGGGTGATGACGGGTTTCATATTTTGGTTGTTTCTAGTGGTATGATTGATACTGTTGTCACTGGGTTTTTTCCTAAGGTTTGCGAGGGTGAGTTTGTTGTGCTAGAGGGTGAGTATATGACTCATCCTAAGTTTGGGCCGCAGTTTAAGGCCGTTAAGCTAAAAAAAGAGGAGCCTAAATCAGTTGAGGCGTTGGTTAGATATCTAGGGAGCGGGCTTTTTAAGGGCGTGGGTGAGGTGTCAGCAAAGAGAATTGTAGACGCTTTTGGTGAGGATAGTCTAAAAATTATTCAAGAGCGCCCTCAGTTGTTGGCGAAGATAAAAGGCTTTTCAAAAGCAAAAGCAGAGGCAATTAGTGCCGACTATATAAAAAACAAGGCGATGCAAGAGGCGGTTATATACTTGCAAGACAAGGGCATCACCATAAACATGGCGCTTAAAATTTTTAAAGAATATGAAAACGACACCATTGTCATTGTAGAAAAAAATCCTTATAAACTGATTGAAGATATTCATGGGATTGGCTTTTTGACAGCGGATAGAATAGCTTTTAGCATGGGAATTGAAAAGGATTCCCCGTTTAGGGTGCGTGCTGCCATTGTGCATTGTCTAAAGGAGGCGGTGGATAGAAATGGGCATACTTATTTAGGGATTCAAGAGCTGTGCGAAGCGGTGGAAAGCTTGATTGGAGGGAGTGATAAAATTGAGGCCATGATAGAAGAATTGACTAGTTTTAATAAGATTAAAAAGGTGATGCTGCCTAGTTTAGAAGAGGGGATATTTTTAAAGGGAGTTTATCAAGCAGAGCATGGGAGCGCTACAAAGCTGGTGAGTCTTATAAAAAATGGAACAAGAAAAGATGATGAGGGTGTGATTAAAAATATTGAGGACTATCAAACGCAATATTCTATTGAGTTTAATGAAGAGCAAAAGTCGGCAATCAAGATGGCACTGACTGGCGGAGTTTGTGCGATTACGGGCGGGCCTGGCACGGGCAAGACTACTATTATCAAATGCTTGATTAATTTGTTTAATCGTGACGGATTAGAGTGCTTGTTGCTTGCACCCACTGGTCGTGCAGCAAAGAGGATGAGTGAGAGCACGGGCGAGGCGGCGTATACTATTCATCGGGCACTTGCAAGCAATAATGGGGGGCAGATTGGGGGATTTTCTATTGGCAAAAGCATCAGATATGACGGCAAGCAATTAGATTGCGATGTGGTGATAATTGACGAGATGAGTATGGTAGATGTTTTTGTGTTGTCATCACTGCTAGCAAGTATCAGGGACGGAACAAAGATAGTTATGTTAGGGGATAGCGACCAGCTTCCGTCTGTTGGGGCGGGCAATTGTCTTAAAGACATTTTGTCTAAGGTGCAAGGAATTAGGCTGGAGCAAATTTATCGTCAAGCAAAGACAAGCAGAATCATAACCAACGCACACTTAATAAACAAGGGGCTTATGCCTATATTAAAGGGCGAGGATGGGGGGAATACAAAAAACGATTTCTTTTTCACTAAAGAGAAGTTTCCTGCCAAAATGGCTGTTTTAGCTTGCGATTTGGTGTCTAATAGGCTGCCCAAATTTTTGGGGATAACGGCAGACAGGATTCAGGTGCTGTCACCTATGAAAAATGGTGAGGCTGGGACTATCAATTTAAATAAGATGTTGTCTGCGGCGATCAACAAGGGCGACAAACCTAAGATAATAGTGGGTGAGATGGTGCTAAAAGAGGGTGACAAGGTTATGCAGATAAGCAATAATTATAATCTAGAGTGGGCAAAGGATGGTGAGATTGGGCAAGGGGTGTTTAATGGGGATATGGGGGTGATTGTGAGCGTGTCTAGTGATCCTAGGCAGGTGGAGGTGTTGTTTGAAGACGGAAGAAGGGCGATTTATGACAACAATTTGGATGAAATTATTTTGTCATATGCAATAACAGTGCACAAGAGTCAGGGGAGTGAGTATGATGCGATAGTGATTACACTGCCTATGACTAGTCCTATGATACTCACAAGAAACTTGCTTTATACGGCGATAACAAGGGCAAAAAAGATGGTGGTGATAGTGGGGGAGGATTATACGATAAAGAGGATGGTAGACAATGATTATATTGCAAAGAGAAACAGCGCACTTGCGTTTTTTATTGACAAGGCGATAAAGGATTATGATAGGTTGTTTAAGATGGAAGAGTGATGTTTTTGTATTAAAAAAATAAAGAAGAGATCTGTAACAGGATGACAAAGAATTAGGTTGAGGGCGGGATAGTATTTGCGTTTAATAAACAATTTTTAATTTTGTCATTCTGTAAGAATCTCATCTGTTAAAAAACATGTATCGTATTATAAGGGCGACAGAGAATAAAGATGAGATCCTTGACAGGATGACAAGGAAATTAGGTTTAAGCGGAGTAGTGTCTACTAATGACCCAATTAAAAATTATGTCATTCTGTAAGAATCTCATCCGTATCACTGATTATATTTCATCAAATTGAGTTGACAGTGAAAACATAAAGGCACTGATTTGTTTGTATAGATTTAATTGGCGGCAAGTATAAATTAAATGCAATTCATTTTGCTTTAGTCCGCTTTGCTCTAGTGCTTTTTCTTTTAAGTGCTGAATTTGTTTCAATTGCTCTTTGCTTGCACTATCAATTGAGATATTTTGCTTTTGTAGTTCTTGCTTAAGTTCACAATATTGTGATAGATAAGGTTTTTGTGTTTCCATAAGGTATAGTATAGCACTCATTTTGAGTGTAGTCAAGTATTTTACCTCAATTTGAGGGAAAATATTTTTATGGAGCGATTAAAAGAACTTAGAGAAGAAAAAGAGCTTACTCAATTGCAGCTTGGCGAGCTATTGGGTTTTAATAGCAGAACTATTGGACAATATGAGAGAGGGCAAAGAGAGCCTGATTTTCAGACACTTAAAAAGCTGTGTGATTTTTTTGAGGTTACAGCGGGTTATATTTTAGGGTTTGAGGAAATTTAAGGTGTTTTAAATTTATTAACATGAAAAGGGTGATATCCACAATAAAAGAGGGAAAAAACCATGAAGAAAAAAACATTAACAATCATAATGGCAATCATTATTATGCTGACAGGCATCATAACACTTACTGCTTGCAGTGGTAGGGATAGCGATTTGGAGTTTGTTTTGTTGCCCTGTGAAACTAGTTATTCTGTAAGGGCTCGTATAATACCGCCTCGGTGGTTTGGGGCTAGTCCTTCACGAGTTAGAGTTGCACGGACCGTAACTATACCTAATACTCACAACGGATTGCCAGTAACGCACATTTATGGTTTTAATGACCAAAGTAGATTAAGAACCATCACCATTCCTAAAAGCGTTATTCATATAGGCGATGACGCTTTTGCATGGAGTCGTAATCTTCGAACCATCAATGGAATGCAAGGAGTTCTTTATATAGGAGCAAGGGCTTTTCGCAACAACAGTTTTTCTAGTTTTAGTTTGCCGCCAAATTTGACTAGCATTGGAGAGCAGGCATTTTTGCAAACTAATTATTGGACTCCGGGGACAGAAAATTTTGTTCTTGCTGCAGGCGGCGGCTTGAGTGAAATTTTTATTCCTCAAACCGTTTCACATATAGGTGATGCAGCATTTGCAGGAAACGGAAATTTATCTTATATTGAAGTAGCCTCCAATAATCAATATTTTGTTTCTGCAAATGGAATACTTTTTAATATTGATAAAACAAGACTTATTGCTTTTCCAACGGGAAGAACGGAGACTTATTATAGTATTCCTGGCACAGTGTCACAGATTTCGGCGAAGGCCTTTTTTGGAAGTTCTTTGACTAGTGTAACAATACCAAGTGGCGTTATGGAGATAAGAAACCAAGCCTTTAATGATACTCCTCTTTTTAGAAATTCTCCTGCTGATAGCTTTGTCTATGCAGATAGATGGGTGGTTGGAATAAACAACGATTTAGGAACGATTCTTTCAAGCACGATAAACTTTGTGTTTAGAGATGACACAGTAGGAATAGCCACTAACAGCATTGTTCCAAATCCATTGGGACACCTGACTATTCCGTATAGCGTAAGACATATTAGCCCAGCTGCCTTTATTAATGTGCCACAGCAGTTAACAAGTCTTGCTTTTGAAAGACCTGCATCAAGTGGCATAACCCAATTTGGCATTTATTCGTTTAGTGATTCGCTTACAGCAGGCACATTTAAACTTATAGCAACTAGCAGTATTTATGTTCCGTGTGAAGACAGCAAAGCGGAATATTCTGCTTTAATAAATGCCATAAGAGAAAGGTTTTCCGGCTTTGGTTGGTCGCATTCTCCGTGCGTAATAAGAGTGCGAACCTAAGACATGCTAAAAATCACAAAAAGGAATATGATTATTATATGACATTGCAAGAGATAAAACAAGTATTTGAGGCTAATGCTGATGCTGAAAAAGGCAAGCGTGATGAAAAATATATGCGTGGGTTGTTTCTGCATTATGGGGTGCGAAGCCAAGACAGGGACAGGCTGTTTGCGGCTCTTTTTAGCAAGGCGGAGGCTGTGCTGCCCATTGATTGGGATTTGGTTTTCGGTCTGTGGGCGGAGGCAATGCGAGAGTGTCAATACATAGCGGTGTGGTATATTCACTGCAAAAGGCATCATTTGACCAAGGTGGATATTGCTATGCTTAAAAAGTTAATTGAGACAAAGCCATGGTGGGACACTATAGACGGCTTGAGCATAGGTCCTGTGGGGGACATGGTTAAAAGAGACTCTAGCTTAAAAGAGACAATGCTAGAGTGGAGCAGGGATGAAAATTATTGGATAAGACGCACGGCATTGCAGCATCAGCTTTATTTTAAGGATAAAGTGGACACTGAGCTATTGGCAAGGATTATAAAGAATAATTTTGGAGAGGCGGAGCGGAGCAGTCCGTCAGTAGATGGTAGGAATGAGGCACAAAACAGAGCATTTTTTATAAACAAGTCTATTGGTTGGGTGCTGCGGGAGTATTCAAAGACGGATGCAGAATGGGTAAGGCGGTTTATTGCTGATAATAAAGAGCGAATGAGCAAGCTCTCAATTAGGGAAGCAAGCAAATATATTTAGATATTTATTGCATCAAATTGCATCAAAATATTTGGTGCATCATATTTATTGAATCAAAAAAAGCCGCCCCAGGTGCTTGCACCGCTGCCTGCAAGCATTACTTTTTTTGCACCCTTTTTTATAAGTGCTTTTTTTCTGTCCTCAATGCTTTTATCTAGCAGCATGCTTGCCTTGTCAAGTGCATTGTGCATATAATCTAGTGCGGCTCTATCGCCTTGCTCTAAATACTTTATAAGCTTGTCATTATCGCTAGGTGCATAAATGCACCCGTATTTTTGATACAATTCATCAAACGCATCATATGCTGCCTTGCTGCTTAAACCTCCGCCCTTTTCAATCATAATGCTCATCTCCAACCTATTTTCAACCTCCTCTACAATTTCTCCCACACCTTGCACCCTTGCACAAAAATTATCTTTTCCCATTCCTTTAGCAAAAAATGCCGCATCTGATCCTAATTTTGCACACAAATTCAACATTGTCCCCTCATCCGCCTCATCAAACAATCCATACAATGCACTACTTGCCCACACAGTTCCCACTGCATTGCTTGCACTTCCGCCAAGTCCGCCGCCTATCCCCATATTTTTTTGCACCACAATATCTAGTCCGCCAAATTCACCAAACTCTTGTCTTAAAGCTTTGACAGCCTTAACAACAGTATTATCCTCTCTATTTATGTATTTATCACAAATCACCTTGCCCACATCATCAATAAAAGTCACATTAATAGCCATGTCCTGACGCTTTTTTGCTGTCAACAAATCATGTGCGTCAATATGCATCATAACAGTGTCAATATAATGATAGCCATCATTCCTTTTGCCCAAAATATTTAAAGAAAGATTGATTTTTCCACGGCATTTAATCGTTTTAGTTTGCATAAAAGCAGTATAGCATTTTTTGTTTTTTTAATGCAAGCAAATTTGATAAAATTATTAAATTAATACTCATAAAATGGGAATGTAATTTCTTGCCTTGCATAGCGAAACTATTAGTATAGTAGGATGTGTAAAAATTGTTTTTGCTTGTCATTAGAGTTGTTCTTAAATGGAAATTGGCAACTCGTAGGGGCGTTCAGTGAACGCCCGCAGCACTTATGTTTAGTGTAAAATCTTTTTAAAAGTAGGCTATTCGGGCGTTCGGTGAATGCCCCTACTGGGTTTATCAAAACAACACTATTCTATGCTTTAATCGCTAGCTCGATTTTATTGATTTAAAGTCGGTGGTGGTTCAGATTAAAAATTTAAAACAAAATGCAACAAAAAGCACCTTTGCGTTGTATTATTTATGTGTAGCTGATTTTTTTTACTTGAGTATAATTTACAATTATTGGAAACAATATTGGTTGGAGGAAACAAAAATGAAAAAAATTATAGTGATTATTTTAGGAGCAGTTATGCTGTTTAGTTTGTCTGCGTGTGTTTTTTTGGGGGCTAGTGGGCGGCAATTTGGTGATTATGAGGTGATTTTTGATAGGAATGGCTTTGTTGTATTTGATGATGAACACACAAGCTCTGCTCCTGTAATATTTGAAAACAGGGGGCAGTTGGATGACTATATTCAAAGCATCATTGCCAACATGGGGTGGCTGGATGAGTTTCCTGATCATAGAGAAGAGATGAGTCGGCACATAAATGAGTTTTATCATAGGTTTGATGGTGCGTTTTTTAATACTCACAGGCTGGTGGTTGCGCATATAGATTCGGGCAGTGGGTCGCTTAGGTTTGGATTAAATAGTCTAAGGCAAGAGGGGGGAAGTTTGGTGGTGAGTATAGACAGGTACACGCCCATGGTGCAGACGATGGATTATAACAGGTTTATAATGGTGCTGGCTATTGATAGGGGTTTTATGGATTTTGATGAGAGAGGATAGAA
>Ga0209755_10001977_pt1 | contig 29521 bp, 26 predicted proteins | sample TergutCo191P1_FD_187301 | JGI IMG/M metagenome (GOLD analysis project Ga0209755, IMG submission 187301) | Cornitermes sp. P1 segment gut microbial communities from Petit-Saut dam, French Guiana - Co191P1 (SPAdes) (version 2) | ecosystem: Host-associated > Arthropoda: Insects > Digestive system...
TATTATTTTGCTTAATATACTCTAAAACTTTTTCAGTTTCTTCTCTGCCTATATATGCACCTTGCACTCTGGTCGGGCAATGGGCATCAACTGGATAATATAGCATATCGCCTCTGCTGCAAAGGCTTTCAGCACCGCCCTCATCAATTATTACTCTAGAGCCCATCGCATCTTTTGTCATAAAAGCAATTCTGCTTGGAATATTTGTTCTTATGACACCAGACAAAATGTCTGCCGAAGATTTTTGAGTGGCTAGCACCATATGAATGCCAGCAGCTCTAGATTTTTGTGCAAGCTTTATTATGCTTTGTTCAAAATCTTTTTTATGCTCTTGCCACATCGGCAATTGATATATCTCGTCTATGATTATTACAATATGCGGCAGCTTTTTTGATTTGTCATCGCTTGCAAGCTTTTGATTGTATTCATCAATGTTTTTAGCCTTTTCATCTTTAAACAAAGAATATCTACGCTCCATTTCGTCAACACAGCTTTCAAGCAAACTTAAATAATCACTATGCTCACTAATAGGCTTGTTTGCAATCATATGCGGCAGATTTTGATAAAGGGTATTAAAAGGATTGCCCTTGATTTCATCGCCTTTGGCGATATCCCTCCTCTTAGAGCGAGGTTTTCCCCTCACCTTGAAGCGGGGTTTTGCACCTTTTTCACTCGGACTATAAAGCAAACCAAACTCTAGTTTTTTAATATCCACAAACGCTAGCTTTATATCATCTGGCGATTTAGTCAATAATGACATTATTAAAGAATGCAAAAATGTTGATTTGCCACTGCCCGCCATTCCTGCAACTAATAAATGCGGCATGGTTTTTAGATCGCCTATAATAGCATTGCCGTCTATGTCCTTGCCCACCGCAAAAGCAAGTGGGGATTTATGATTTTTAAACTCCTCGCTATCCAAAATATCTTTTAGCTCAACGATTTCTCTGTTATAATTAGCAGCCTCTATCGCCGCCACCTTTTTGCCTGGCATTGGGGCTAGCATTCTAACTGGAGCAAAACCCGCTATTTCACAAGCAATAGCATCTTGATATTGAAATATTTTTCTTATGGGCACGCCGTCAGAAACCTTAATTTCAAATCTTGTAGCTTGTGCCCCGACAACTGAATTTATAACCTTTGCGGCAAATTTATTGTCTTTTAGAATTTTGTTTATTCTTATTGCTTTTGCTCTTGTGCTCTCTTTAGTAGAATTTAGTGCCAACTGGTCTTTAAACTCTTCTAAATGCAATTTGCCCATGGTTTTGTGACCTGCCTTATCGCCCAAATCATAACCCATGACATCTTTTATAAAATCAAAATTTAGATTGTATAATATTTTGTTATGCTGCGTTGAGATTATATCATATTCTAGTGCGGCACATGTGTTTTTGGCAAACTCTGTTTGTGGTGGCGGCAATGCTTTTTTAGCATTGTAAGTATTGGTAAAATAATACCTTGCCTTAAGTCTTAAAGTCTCAACTGCCCCGGCAATAGTCTTTGCCTCAGCCACAAACCCCAAAGCATCACAGCCTAGCACAAACATAGAAAAATCTTTGTTTGTCTGTATATAAATTCCATAAACAAAAGAATCATTTTTAGCCTCTTCATTTTTTGCCCGCTCAAACAATTGTATCGGGGGCGATTTATATTCAATTTTTATCTTGTCTTTTTGCATTCTTTGTCCTCTTTAATTATACATTTAATAATATTTATGCTGCTTTGTCTATACATAAAAGATTTTCATGTTGAGTGCAAAGCCTAAACACATTATAAAATCCTTATATGCTTCTATTAAGGGCTTATCTTTAATCGGCATAATAAAGCCTTTGTTATAGGTCGCATTAAATTGCTTGGCGATTCTGTGCAGATTGTTTATTACATCTTCCTCTTCCATTTTAAATATTGCATTAAGCTCTTTATAGCAGCTGCCCTCATCCGTAAAATAAAAACCGTCTTTGCCTTTTCTGATACAAATATCAACAACGCTGTCATCTGTTTTCAAAAAATCTATGTGCATGTGGCACTTTTGCTGTTCTGCTTCTATCATCTGCACGCTTATATATGCCTCAAATGATGCAAATCTTTCTTTAGCTATATTCATATTTTTTATGTCCTCCTCAGACGCTTTTGTAATTTTGCTTAAAGTCTCTATTGCCTTTTCATTTTTGGCTTTTGATTCTTTTTCTTCTTGATTAGATTGCTTGTCTTTATTTTCCACAATGTGTTTTATAAAGCTTTCCAAGCTATTCTCACCATCCTCTGATACTGAATCCTCACTCTCAATAAAATCATTCTCTTTAGAATCAATATCACTAGGCTCATTAAACTCTTCAAATAAAGAACCAAAATCATCGTCTTTATTGCCCTCCTCTTTGTCAACATCCTCTTTGTCATCATCATTCAAAAAGTCAAAGAAGTTTTTGCGTTTTTTAGGGGATGATGCATCGCTAGTGCCAGCATTTTCATCCTTTGGCTTGCAAGTTTCACAATCGCAATCCTCTTCATCCTCGTCATCATCATCCCCAAAATTAAAATCAAAATCAAAGCTTTTTTTTGTCTTAGCCCCACTAGCTATGTCCAGTTTATAGCAATATCTTGTTTCATCATAAGTCAATGCATTTTTAGGAAAAACACTCTCTCCCTTAGCTTCAAATTCCTTTTCTCCCCAGCTTGCTAAAAGCCTTGCAAACAACACAGGCTCGCCTTTTCTCCTTATGCACGCCTGCCCTAAACGCATATCTAACAGCCTAGATATCGGCACGCAATTAACCACACTATGCTCTAGCTTTTGCGGATCTAATTCAGCTTCAAGCGTTTTTATAGTTTTTTTGCCGCACTCTTTTGCATAAACCTCGCATGTGCTATAATCACTACAGCTTAAAAAAACTTGCGTTAAACAGTTGTTGATAATCGTGCCTGTGTCTTGCTCGTATACACTGCCAAGCTGTGCATAACTTTGAATAAACAAATGAAAAAATATGTTATAGCTTCTTGCAAGCGCCATTTTCTTTTGAAAGTTTGCAATCTTGTTGATGTTGCCAAACTCATCTAAAAAATAATGCATGGGGCGAGGCAACCGCTCTCTTGAAAGCTTGCCTGCTTGCTTGATTAGCTTAGAATAAAAATCGTCTATTACTATGCGGCAAAAATCAAACTCGGCATCATCCATAGCGTTTATTATAACAAACACTGCCTTTGGCTTGTCGCCTTGAGTTGCCTCAAAGCTGCTAGCATAGCTTAGTGCAAAGCTCTTTGAACTAAATATCCCTTTTAGCTTTGTTTTTGTTACACCAAAAATACATGCCCTTGTTGTATCAGCGTTTTCAAATGACGATTTAAGCGAATTATAAAACGAATGCTCTTTGTATGGTTCTAGCTCTTTGATATCTTTTAGCTGAAACGAGCTGCCCCTGCTTGCTTTAGAAATACAGTGATTTGTTATCTCATAAAGCGTTTTTACATTGAATTGATCATAGATTACTGTGCCGTCAATATACATCTCCAGCATCCAGCAAAGCATACCAGACACCAGCTCCTGTGCAGATAAATCCCAATAAGGGTCTCTATTAGCCACCGTAATAATATTTGCAACAAGGTTGTTGATTTTAGCTTGAGCCTCTAGTCTAATATAATTTTGCTCTGTGGTTTTAAGAGTAGCAAAAGTTTTTAAGTCTATATCGTCAATTATAGAGCTTAGATAATTATAGCTATGAGAGTTTCTAGAGTCTTTAAAATTTAATACAAACACATCATAGCCGTCTGCAATCAAGTCTGGGCTGCAGTCTCTATAAAGTTCTCCCTTTACATCAATGATAAACATGTCTGGCTGCACTGCCGCTTTAGAAAGAGTTTTTATATCTGGCTGCACCATAAAAGTTGACTTGCCTGCACCAGTGCTGCCTATTGTTAGGCGGTGCGTATTTGGCGTAAAGCATACACGCAAATCACCTTGCTTGTCTTTATAGTATGCCAGCGGCATTTTATCTAGCGTGTCAGATTTTTTTAAGTTAGAATACTTATAGCCCTTGTCTATGCTAGCGGTGTATTTGTCCATTTCAAACACATCTCTATGCTCTAGGTTGCTGCTGATATAGTCTGCAACAGTTTGCTCTATATAGGTTTTTTCTTTCATTGTCTATTTGCCCCCTTATCTGATTCACAAAAATCGCCAGAAAAACCCATCGGTTTTCTTGATTCTTCTGCTTTTAGGCTCTCAATTTTGATGTCAAATTTTTCTAATAGTGTCTTTTTATCAAAAACAGTTTTTGCCACAATAAGCTCTGTAACAAGCGGCATATTAAGTGCCCCGTCTTTTAATTTTAGTGCATCCATAATTTTAATAAACACATTAGCCTTTGGGTCATTTGCATCCAAGCCCCAAATTCCATCATTTAAGTAATTTTCTATTTTTGCCCAAAAGTCTAATGATGATTTATCTATGTGGCAAAGTAGTTTTATTGCAAGGCAATCGCTATAATAAGCACAGGCGATTAGATTGCGTACCGCCGCCTCCTCGTTTGCCTTTGTGCCTAGTCCTAAAAACTTCATAACACCTAACTGCCTAACAAAACCTATTGTGCCTTGCCTAGCATTTTTTAAGGTATCATCAAAAACCCTAAACGGAATATATCTTTTAGGAAGCTTTTCTTTGACCTCTAACAAGTCTTTTTTGTTTGCCACAGCATCATACAGTGCATCTGTCTCGTCATTTTTAGACAAATATGCAGCACAGTCCTTAGCCGACACAATGCTGTCAAGTGCCTTAAATTGTGATTTAATCGCTGCTGCGCTCTTGCCCTCCACACCATGTGCTGCCAGCACCAAGTCTGATATCTTGTCGCAATCACTAAAAAATTGCAGGCTATTATCACACCCTAAATTTGTGCTAAGCTCTAAATAATCTAATACGACTTTTATATTTGTACTTTGTAATTCCATTTTCAATATTCTCCTTTAGTGTTTTTTTTGCTGCTCTCTTTTAGGTAGTCCTTTAGAACATGCATCCATTATATCCCATCAAATTATACATTAGGTTAGTCATCAATTAACTACCCTTTTTCTCACTATTCTTTATAGTCTCATACTTTGACGAGCCAGCATAAAAAAATATAGTCGCAGCACTTGTTGGCTGCAACTATATTATATCTTAGTTTATTTAAGCAGGCTTTACCCTTTTTCTCACAAAAACATAAAAAAAACGGCTATAATCGCAATGATTTTAACCGCTGTTTGGCAGGAGCAGTAAGACTTGAACTCACCTCACTGGTTTTGGAGACCAGGGCACAACCTCTATACCATGCTCCTTCAATTTATATAATATATCAAACATTTTCAAACAAGTCAATTGTTTAACACGCAAAAAACAAATTTAATAAAATAATTTTTCATAAACTTGTTCTAAAAGAAAATTTAATTTGGGTATCAAGAGCAAGTTGAGCTGATACCATATTGAATATTACAAAATCAGAGGCTAGCACCTTTGTTATTCACTTTTTGCTGGGCTCTTTTCTTTTTGCACACCTCTTTTTTTATCCATCCTCTTTTGCAATAAATTCACTCCCACAAACGCCAAAATTGTCACAACAATCAAGCCTATCCACACAGGAATCCCCCACCCACTAAACGGAATAATATTCCCACTACCTAAAAATGCAGTCACCCCAATCATTATGGGCCTAGTAAAAACCAGCGAAAAAAAGAAAAACTTAAAACTCATTTCACTCACACCTGCAAGCAAACAAATCATATCATCAGGAAAAAAAGGAAACAACAGCATCACAATAAACATTCCCTTGTGCTTTTTGCCTATATAATACCCATACTTTTCTACCTTCTTTTCTCCAAACATCCAAAGTGCCAACCTTTTTCCAAATGTCCTGCCAATAAAAAATGATATGATAGACCCGATGATTACCCCAATTGACACCATTATAAATGTCCAAAACGACCCATAAATCGCCACACCCGCCAATATAGTAACCACCATAGGAATAGGAATAATCGCCGCCTGCAAAATAACAATCGCCATATAAACCAGCACACCCCACTGCCTTGACTCTAATACAAAGTTTTTAATCACAGCAAAATCCCTAAAAACATAAATCGCCCCCGTCGCATTCAAAATAATATATGCAATTAGCACAAGCGCTGCAATAATAGATGCCACCATGCACAGTTTATGAAGTTCTTGCTTATTAACTGACGGAATGCTAAGCGTCAAAATCAAAAGCAAAATAACGGCAGCTACTTTATACAAGGGCTCTAGATGCACCAAAAAAATGCACGCTAATACAACCATGCTTAAGTTTAAGCTAACAAATACAGTATTTATGATATTCTTTTTTATAACCGCACTCACATATATAGTTTATGTTAAAATCGGTCTACTAATTCTTAAATTATGTCAAATTAATAACAAAAATACTCTTTGGGCACATAAGGTCGTGCCAAGAGAAATACCTATTGCGGAGCAAGAAGAAGAAAGAAGAGATCCTTAACAGGATGACAAGAAATTTAAAACTGTTCATTAAAACTCAAACACTACTCCATCATCAATCTAATTTTGTCATGCTGTAAGCATCTCTTCCCTTTTAAAAAAATGTGTCGCATTATGACAACCACTAAAGAGGGATTTGTGACCTTGTGCCTTATGGATACTGGATGCACCCAGTATCCGCACCCTTTTTGCCATCGTTTGCAATTTTTTTTCTCAGCTATTCTACGAGGTATGTTTCCTAGTGTATAACAAAAGCACCTATTAAAATTAATAATAGATGCTTTTGAAAATGGAGGTTGAAATTAGGTTGCATTTTTTTTAAGTTTATGCTCTTGATGCCTCTAGCTGTCTAAGTGCTGCATAAATTTCATCAAATTGATACATCAACGACCTAAAGCCGCACAATACCAAATACCAATTCACTGGGTTCAATTGATGAACATGGTTGTTTTGAATCGCATACATGCCCTCAAACAGCGTGTGGTTTAACAAGTTGATAGGCGTAGGTGCATCCCTGTGTGCATTTAATGCATATCTGTCTACAACAAAAATGATATCAGGATTAATCTCTCTTAACAGCTCTGCACCAGCAGGTGTGCCGTGTTGATAAGTAGCATTAGCAAGAACTTGAGATGCCCCAGTCGGAGATGCCGCTTGCTCAATTCCAAGCTCTCTATGCACAAATGAATACCTTGATGAAGCCCCAAATAATGACATAGCAGTCATACCATTAAATTGAACAATCAAAGCATTTGCCTCTAAATCAGTTGCCAATTCATTGATTTGTCTGATTCTAGCTAACAAGGCAACAACCTCATCAAATGCGATCTCTTCTAATTCAAAGATTGCAGCTAGTGTAATAATATTTTCTACTACATCCTCAATAAAGATATTATAGCCTGTTCTTGAGCCTATGTCCACAGTTGGCGCTATGTATGACATCCTTCCAAAATAGTTTCTAGGTCTTGCTCTTGCTCTTGAGCTTGACAAAATCAAATCAGGCTCTATTTCTAATAGCGTAGGAAAGTCCGGGCTGTGCGGCTCTATTGGTGCTGTAGTGCTTGTTAAATCAGGCAATGCATGCGCACCAGTGCGAGGGAAATAATATTCAATAAATGGAGGCTGCTCCATGTGAGTGAAAGCTACTACTCTATCTTGCACGCCTAGTGCTATCATTATGTCCAAAAATGATGAGCACATTACGGCAACTCTTTGTGGGTTTACTGGCACACGAACAGTCCTTGTAGGTCTTGTCATGTGTGTGCCTGGAATAGTTGGCCATTGAGATGCATGAATATTATAATGACGATTTGGAATCAAAACATAGCCATCAGTTCTGACGATTCTGCGATTGAATCTATCAAACATTGCTTGTGCAGCCATGGCATCAGGTGCTCTGTTTAACTCCTCTTCTAGGTCAATAATCTCGTTTCTAATAGCATCCTCACGAGCAAGCGCATCATCAAACTGACCTTGAACTAGGTCACGATGGGCTCTAGCTGCTTCAATTTCTTCAGGAGTAGTCGCATTGTTATATGCCGCTAAGGCTGCTGCTAGTTGATGTCCAAACAAAGCTATGTGTGCATTTGCTGCTTCAAGTGCGCTGTTAGCTGCTCTTAAATCTCTTTCTAACAGCATAACTTCTAACTCTCTTAAAATAGCATCCTGTCCCCCAGCCGCCGCATCTCTTTCCAGCTCTTCAATTCTGCGCTCTAATGCATACAAAATTGGATCCTCTCCTGCTTCATCACATGCTGCAAAAAATACAAGCACGCTCATAGCCACCGCCAGTGTCAACACTAGCGCAATTAATCTTTTTTTCATTGGGTAATTCCCTCTCCTTATTTGGTTAGCCTATGCTAACTATTTATTATAGTACTAAGTTAGCATATGCTAACTATTCTGTCAAGAGATTTTTGCCCCTTTTTTAAAATTTCTAAAATTATTTTTTTGCATGCTATTTATTGTTGGTTTTCATAGTGGCAAGCTTGTTATGTGTTATGGATTCATTTGTAAATTTGTAGGGGCAAAAAGTCCCCGACCGCCCGTGAAGTTGGTGTGTGTATGAATCCGTAGGGGCGTTCAATGAACGCCCGATAAAGACACACATTATTTTGTAGGGGCGAGCGCCTTCGTTCGCCCGTGCTGCTATGTTTGTGTAATTTTGCAATATATATGATGTTTGTCTGTATGTGAACCCCGTAGGGGCGACACCCTGTCGCCCGTGTCACTGCTATAGCCGACACACGGGCGAACACAGTTCGCCCCCTACGGGGTTCGTACACGCATCAACATCACGGGCGTTCAGTGAACGCCCCTACGATTTCCCAAACACAGATTACACCAACATTTGGGTGATAGATTATCGGGCGGTCGGGGACTTTTTGCCCCTACGGACTCCAATCATTCAAGCATTCAGGGATAATCCCCTACAAATTTGCCAAAAATAGGTTCTTCCTATATGAGCGGTTGAACACATTTTTCCCCTACAAGTTTCCCAAAAATAGATTTTTCAATTAAACGCATTCATTGATTTTTCACTATCCATTACCCATTACTCTCATTTTTCGTTTTAATTATTAATTATTACCATAAAAAGCTTGACTAGAGAGCATAATATTGATATAATTATTTTATAGGAGGACAGCATTATGAATTATAATGACTTTAACAACACTGATAACAACAACAATAATAACGGCAACAACAACGACAGCACCAATCCTAACAACATCTTTTTTGGCGACAATAATGGTGGCAACAATACCTATAACAACGCTAGCGGTGCTGGCAACACCAATTTTGACCCAAATTATCAGTACGAAAACGCACACGGGAATCAAAACTCATTTAATCCGCTTTATCAAAAGTTACATAAAAAACCGTTTATGGTGCTAATGATTGGTATAGGCATTGCGCTTGCAGTATTTTTGACCAATATCCTTATTCAAATAGCCACAATTGATACGGTAGTTGCAGAAATGATGGATATGATGGCAACGGCGGGCGCAGCTGGCATGGTTGATGAAAGCTTTTTTAGAGGTGCCATGATGTTTGGATTTATTTTTGGATTGTCGCTGTGGCTAGTTTATTATGGCTTGATGCTTTTCTTTATTTTTAGGCACAAGCGTTCAAATAGAAAAGGCACTTATTTGACTGTAATGTATGTAATCAGCATAATCTTGACAATTACTAATGCTATAGGCTTGCTTGCTATGTTTACAAATTTCAATATTTGGTCATTCTTATTTGCAATTGCCCAGCTTTGCGCACAGATTATAATCATAATAGCAGCAAAAATGCAATCAAAAATTGTATTAGATAGATTGAACTAAACAATCTTAAACTTCACTAAATAAATAATCCTAAACGGCAAGAAAACAAATCTTGCCGTTTTTTTCTCTTGACATTGTATATAAAAAATATTAAACTAGCTTTATGAATCACAAACAAATAGAAAAAAAGTGGCAAGATAAATGGCTAAATACCAAGATAGACAGCTTTAATAAAAAGGATCTAGACAACAAATATTATGTTTTAGAGATGTTTTCATACCCTTCTGGTGCAAATTTACACATAGGGCATGTATACAATTTTGCACCAAGTGACACCTTTGCTAGGTTTAAAAAAATGCAAGGGCTCAATGTTTTTCAGCCTATGGGGTTTGATTCTTTTGGCTTGCCCGCAGAAAATTACGCAATAAAAACAGGCATTCATCCTCAAGACAGCATAGACACCAACATGAAAAAAATGCGTACACAGCTGCGTGCACTAGGCTGCATGTATGATTGGGATTATGAATTGGTCACTTCCGACCCAAGTTATTATCGCTTTACGCAAGAGATATTTTTACATTTTTATAATGCAGGGCTAGTGTATCAAAAGGATGCTCCTGTTAATTTTTGCACAAGCTGCAACACAGCGATTGCAAACGAGCAAGTAAAAGACGGTGAGTGCGAGCGGTGCGACAGTGTAGTAATAAAAAAGAATATGCGGCAGTGGTTTTTTAAGATTACTGACTATGCAGAGCAGCTTTTGAGCGGACTTGATGGCATTGACTGGCCCGAAAAAACTAAGGCTATGCAAAGAAACTGGATTGGAAAGAGCATAGGATGCGAGATTGATTTTTTGGTGGATTTAGGGCAAAAAGATAGTAGTATATCTAATAGAATAAGGGTTTTTAGCACTAGAGCGGACACTTTGTTTGGCGTAAGCTATATCGTGCTTGCACCAGAGCATCCTTTGGTGGACAAACTGACTGCAAAGGATAAGACAGCAGCAGTAAATGAATATAAGGATAAAACAGCAAAATTGAGTGATATTGAGCGGCAAGAGAGCAAGGGCGACAAGACGGGAGTATTTTTGGGCAGCTATGCACTGCATCCAATTACGGGCAAAAAAATTCCTATTTATATTGCGGACTATTGTCTTTATACTTATGGAACCGGGGCGGTTATGGGAGTGCCAGCGCATGATGCTAGGGACTATGCTTTTGCCAAAAAGTATGAGTTATGCGTGATAGAGGTAGTGAAAAATGAGCTTGAGCGTGGCAACGAGCATGGCAATGGCGGCAGTGAGGGTGGTGCGTTTGTGGGTGATGGAGTGCTTGTTAACAGCGGTGAGTTTGATGGATTAAAAAGTGATGCGGCAAGGCAAAAAATTGCAGAGTGGCTGAAAAAAAATAATTTTGGCGGAAAAAAGATTAACTATCGGCTTAGGGATTGGTCAGTGTCACGGCAGCGATATTGGGGGTGTCCTATCCCCATTGTGCATTGTGATAAGTGCGGAGCTGTTCCGCTTGAGTCTAAGGATTTGCCTGTTAAACTGCCTTATGATGTGGATTTAAAGCAACGGGCACACTCCCCTTTGTCTTATCATGAGGGCTTTAAAAATACTAAGTGTCCAAAATGTGGTGATGCGGCAACAAGAGATTGTGATACGCTAGATACATTTGTTTGTTCTAGCTGGTATTTTTTAAGATATCCTGATGCTGGCAATAAAAAGGCGGCGTTTGATAGTGCGTTAATAAACAAGATGCTGCCCGTGGATAAATATATTGGCGGTGCAGAGCATAGTTGTATGCATTTATTGTATGCAAGGTTTTTTGTTAAGGCACTTAAAACTATGGGACTATTAAGCTTTGATGAGCCGTTTAAGAGTCTTGTGCATCAGGGGTTAATTTTAGGGCCTGATGGTGAAAAGATGTCAAAATCAAAGGGCAATGTTGTAAATCCCGATAAGTATATAGAAGAGTATGGGGCGGATGTATTAAGGATGTATTTGTGCTTTGCTTTTTCATATATAGAGGGAGGGCCGTGGAATGATGATGGAATAAAAAGTATTGCCAAGTTTTTAGACAGGATAGAGCGGCTTGTAGACGGCATAATAAATGAGCCTAATGCGGCAAAATTTGAGGGAAATATTGATTCAGAGTTAGAGTATGTTTTGAATTACACAATAAAAAATGCAAGCAAGGATATAGAAAATTTTTCATTCAACACAGCCATAGCAAGGATTATGGAGCTTACAAACGCTATTTATAAGCAAAATATAGGTACTATGCGTGATATAACATGCAATTTATTAAAGCTTTTAGCACCTTTTGCTCCACATTTTTGTGAAGAGCTGTGGGAGAGGCTGGGGCACACTAGATCAATCTTCAATGAAAAATACCCTGTTTGTGATGAGACTAAATTGGTATTGAGTCAGGTTGAAATAGCAATCCAAATCAACTCTAAAATAGTATCAAAAATAATGATAAACACCGATTGGGATAATGCACAAATTGAAGAAGCTGCAAAACAAGAAGAAAAGGTGGCAGCTATATTAACAGGCAAAGCAGTTAAAAAAGCCATCATAATCAAAAACCGACTAATCAACCTGATTGTCTAAAAAATGCAACCAAACGCAAGATGCAACCAAAAAACCTGCACTACTATTTAATGCAGGTTTTTTAATATAGCATCACCTAATAGGAATGAACCCTGTAGGGGCGAACTTTGTTCGCCCGCTTGTACCACGCAATTAGAAATGAAACTCCGTTTAAAAGCAAGGTCAGGGCGAACAAAGTTCGCCCCTACAAGACACCAAAAACTTAAATTGTGTCAAATAGATATCCAGTTTGTAATTTATACAATACCCTTAAACCTCAACCGTTTGCTCACTCTCTTTTTTCTCTAATAGCATTTTATAATCACAGCCTTTTATTCCACATGCCACAAACTCCCCGCTCGCCAGCTTTTTAGATACCAAATACCCACCACATTTTTCACACTTCCCCTCCACCAGCGGTTTGTTTGACATAAATTTGCACAAAGGATAACCAGTGCAGCCATAAAAAATTCCAAACCTCCCCTTCTTTTGTCCCATGCTTTTTTTGCATTCAGGACAATACCCAAACTCACCCTCTATCCCAGCACTGCCTCCGCCCGCTCCATCACCACCTTTTTTGTCATTTATGATATTCTTGCACTTTGGATAGCCACTACACGCCACAAACTCCCCGAATCTCCCCTGCCTTTTTACCATCATCTCTCCGCACTTATCACACACAATATCAGTTTTTTCTGCCGTCTTTCGCTCAGTAGGTCTCCCCTCAGCATCAATCGGGCAAGAATATTTGCAGTCTGGATACCCATTACACGACAAAAATTTGCCAAATCTACTCATCTTATACATAAGCATAGTGCCGCAATCAGGGCAATTATATTCACTTGGCTCTGGCTCTGGCTTGTCCTCTCCTACCTTTTTTAAATCCTCACTAAACCCAACATAAAAATCGCCAATTACAGCCTGCCACTCCTTGTTTCCATCCTCAATATCATCAAGCTTTTCTTCCATATCAGCAGTAAACTTTACATTTACGATGTCGCCAAAATATTTGACCAGCCAGTCTGTCACATTATAGCCTAGCTCTGCCGCCTTAATATATTTGCCATCTTTGACAACATATTGCCTAAAGAAAAGTGTAGCAATCGTGGGGGTATAAGTAGCTGGTCTGCCTATGCCCTTGTCCTCCATAGTTTTAACCAAGCTTGCCTCAGTAAAGTGTGCTGGCGGCTTTGTAAACTTTTGCTCATATTTATATTCAACAAATGTTAGATTGTCGCCTTTGCCTATTTCGGGTAGTTTTGCCGCCGTATCATCGCCATCTTTTGATTCCTTTTCTTCTTCAAATGCTTTATACACAGCAGTAAACCCAGGAAACAGCATTGTACGCCCTGTCACCTTAAATCCATGAACGCCATTTAAAATGTCAATAGTGAGTGAATCATATTTTGCAGGAGTCATTTGGCTGGCTAAAAAGCGGTTGTATATAAGGGTATAAAGCTTTAATTGGTCGGGCTTAATTTTGCCCTTTAGTGAGTCTGGAGTGCGGTCAAGGCTTATGGGGCGGATTGCCTCGTGGGCGTCTTGAGAGGATTTTTTTGAGGCATAAAAATTGGGCTTTTGCGGTGCATATTCTGCACCGAATTTTTGATTGATATATGAAAGAGCTTCTTTTTGAGCATCAGGTGATACACGGGTTGAGTCTGTTCTGATATAAGTAACCAATGCGACCTTGCCCTCGCCAGGAAGGTCTATGCCCTCATACAAAGCTTGTGCAACAGATGAGGTTTGTTTTAGGTTCATGCCCAGTTTATTTAGGGCGTCTTGTTGCATTGATGAGGTGATAAATGGCGGTGCGGGCTTTGAAAAGGTGATAGCTTTTTTGACATCCCTAACAATATAGGGCTTGCCGTTTAGCTGATTTTTTAATGACTCTACTTGTGCTTCATTTGTTAGCTTGGCTTTTTGCTCTTTGTCATCAATAATTTCATAAGAATAAACTGCCTTAAAATCAATGTCGCTTTTATTTAAAATGGATGCAAAATTCCAATATTCCTCTGGAATAAATGCTGCAATCTCTCTGTCTCTGTCTACAATTAGTTTTAAAGTAGCCGATTGCACTCGCCCAGCCGACAGCTTGCCGCCTGCTACACGGCGGTTTAAAAACGGTGACACTTTATAGCCTACCAAGCGGTCTAATACACGCCTAGCTTGCTGGGCATCCACTAAGTCCATATTGATGGGGCGTGGGTTTTCTAGAGCGGCGTTTACTGCTTTTTTAGAAATCTCATTAAAAACAATGCGTGCTTTTTTGTCGTTTGGGATATTAAGTAAATGTGCCACATGCCAAGAAATCGCCTCACCCTCTCTGTCAGGGTCGGTGGCAAGATAAACCTCGCTCGCCTTGTTTGCCAAGTTTTGCATAGAGGAAATTATGTCCAGCTTGTCCTCTAGGGGTTTATAGCTGGGGGCAAAATTGTTTTTGATGTCAACAGAAATGGGTTTGGGCGGCAAGTCTCTAATATGCCCCTTAGTAGCAAAAACCCTATACCCATCGCCAAGGTATTTTTCAATAGTCTCTTTCTTCCCAGCACCCTCTATAATAATTAGCTTCATATCTTTCTCCTCTTTTTTAACATTTTTTGGCATTTAGCAGCACTTAATTTCCAGCGTTTCTATATGAAAATGGCTAAAAAGTACACAAAAGCGGTGTTTTTTGGGCATTTTTCAGCATTACCCACCATTTTTCATACATTTCATTAACCGAGCAAATTTTTTTGCTTGCAAGGGAAAATTTGCGACCGCCAAAAATGGTATGATACCCCGCAGCTTAAGCTGCGGAACCATGCCGCCCTTGGCGGCATGGGAATCCAGGGCAAAGCCCTGGGGTATGATACCTAATTTATTTTTGGGGGACAAATCGGGGACATAATGCCGTTTTTTACCCCTTTTTTTACAAAACGGGGGACATTTGGGGGACATGAAATTGAGTAATTTTAGCCCTTATTTTGCCATATTTTTCCAATCACACTCCCCTGTCCCAAACCCCTACAAAAAATAATATTACCACTTTAGACAATATAAAGCAACAAAAAAATATGTAGTTTAGAAATTTATCTAAAATAACATTTTGACATTTTTCACTATTAAAAGGAGACTGAGTAAATATCAGCATTGAGTCGTATGAAAGAAAATGGTGTGCTTAGAATACTGCATAACAATAAAAATTATTTTTCAAGCAAGAATCAAAAACAAAATTTATAAAGGAGGATGCTGTGGTAAATATAACACCACAGTATTTTAATTATGAACAACAGAAATGAAAAACTATTTAGAATGTTCAAAAAGAACAAAATGAAAATGAACGATTCATTTTCTTTTAACTGTAAGCAATGCGGCAAATGCTGCAAAAATCGTGTAGATATTTTGTTATCCCCTCATGATTTATTTTGTATGGCTAAATTCTTAAAACAGTCAACCAGTCAGTTCTTTGAAAAGTATTGTGAAACATATATCGGACAAAGTTCAAAAACTCCTGTGGTTAGATTGAGACCAAAGACTGTTTATGACAATGTGCTTTTGCGAGAGCCTCAAATAATTGGGACTGTTTGCCCGTTATTAGATGGCAATGGACACTGTATTGTGCAATCTCAAAAGCCTGTTGTGTGTGCGCTCTTCCCTGTCGGTCGCTTTTATGCGGTAGATAAAAAAGGATACGATTACTTTATGCAAGATGATGTGCGATGCGGAGATAAGTCCAAGCGACATACGCTCAAAGAGTGGCTAGATAAATTTAATATTTTAGGAACTGATGAAATTATGTTTGTGTGGAATGAGTTTCTATCGTATGCAGTGGAACTCATGCATGACCTTGAAAAATTGCCAGAACGGATTAGGGAACTTATTTATCTAAGCTTTCTTGGTATGATTTATCTATGTTATGATATTGAAAAAGACTTCTTGTCGCAGCTTGAAGAAAACATTGCAAACTTTAAGGACACTATGCGCCGCACAAAAGAGATTATTAAACAACACAAGAATGAGGAGGAGTAAGAATGAATGTTTTAGTAGCACTTGCTTTTCTATTTGTTATCGTAATAATTTCTAGTAACATAAGAAAACAAGAAAATTTGAAAGCCATCAAGGATAAGAATAATGCTAGTTTTGTGGCGGAGGTGGAGGAGTTTGCTAGGTGGGGGGAGTTGGTGTTTAGGGAGTATTGTGGGATTGTTGGTGTGGAAGCGGCTTTAAGAGGGCTTGGGAGCGGCATAGTGCTTTGTGAGAGCGTAGATGAGTTCATGAAATGCCAAAGATAGTTATCAAGCGTAGAGGCTGTCTAGGGCGTTCATTCAGAGAGGTGTTTAAGAAGTGCAGGGATAGTGATGCAATTGAGTTGCTAAGACTACGCTATTCCCTGCCTCCTGCTAGTGATTTACAATTATGTGTTCCTATACGCAAGAAATACCGAATTTGGGGCGGTGCTAGTATTAAAGATGATTACTACACAAGCCTATACCAAATCATCTATCTAAATGTTTACCAAGCCTTGCAAGCTAGACGATACAATATAGGCAAGGATGGTATTGAAGAAGACCAGATTGCTGAGTATCAACTGATACAGCAAGTCATAGTCCCCTACCCATGGCTAAGCGGATCATTCAAGCGCTATTAAGCAACATTAAATTTATATCAAAAAACGCTTCCTAATAAGTTAAAAAGTTAGGGAGCGTTTTTAGATATAAATCACTACAAATAAATATTACAAGGAGAAAAAACAATATGAAGAATAACATTATTGCTGCCTATCTTTTAGAGGGAGAATTGGCAGAGAAGATGTCCAAAGTACCTAGACGGCTTATCCCTATGCGAAATGCCATGATAGACGCTCAGAAGGCTCTTGAGGACGCTTTGACCCCTGAACAGCAAATGCTGTTCAATAAATACTACGGCTGCATAGCTGACTACAGAGAGGTTCAGGAGCAACACCACTTTACTGAAGGATTTAAGATTGGGCTGCATTTTAAGAAAGAAATAGAAAAGCCAAATAAAAAAGATGAAGTCAGTTTGAATTTTGAAAGTAAAAAAGACTTTATTGATTATATATGTCAGCAAGTTGATATGAACCCGCCGTCTAGCTATAAGACAAAAGAGATAGCTAAGTCAGTGAACGAGAAAGAGATGGATTGTTATGATATCGCAGTAGAGATGCAGTGGCTTCATGGCGAGAGAGAGTTGATAATAGTCAGAATCTTCAAAGATGGGGTTAAGTCAATCATGGTTTGGACTAACTACTCTGACAACGGCTTCATAAAGGATGTACTAGATAATTATGCAGACGATAATTGGTCAGATTTAGTGCAAGTGAAAATTATAAATTAGGAGAAAGAAATGAAAGTATCAATCCCAAACATACCCTGCCCTGATTGTGAGGTTGTGATGAATAACTACCAATTCACAATGAACGGATATAACACTGGGGTGTTCTTTAGAGAATGCCCCAAGTGCCAACTTAAAATAAACATCTGCGATATAGAGTTTACTGGGGTGCAAATGCAATGAGAAGAAACTTTTTAGTTACCTATTATGTGACATATCCAGTATATCAAGTTAAAAGTTTTGAAACAACTGCTAAAAGCCGCTCAGAAGCTTTGAGGAAGGTTTATAAAATTCGTGGCGTTGGCGCCGTACACATGGACGCAGAGGAACTCATTACTTGCTATAAGTGTAGACGAACACACAAAGTTAGATATCCTACAATCAAGTGTTATAATTGCGGTTCAATCATAGAGCCGGATTAAAATTAAAAACGCTTTGCTCATAATTTAATTAATGCCTCACTCCCGACCAATTAAGTAGTCTATTGTGCAATCTAATATGTCAGCAAGCTCAATAAGATTGGGGAGCGTGGGAATAGAGCCTTTACTCCATTTCCAAAAATAACTGTCTTTGAATTTGGTGTTTTTGTTCATTGAGTAGCGGGTCAAGCCTTTCTCTTGAATCACCTCTCTTATACGCAGAGCAAACGGCGGCAATTTCTTTGGTGCAAATGTCTCAAGATTATCACTTCTGCCAATTAAATATTCAATCGCACAGCCAAAATAGTCTGCCAAGCTAATAAGGTTGGTTAGGTTAATAACCCCCTCTCCTCGCTGCCAGCGCCTTATAGCAGAGCCCGACACACCTATTTTGACCCCAAGCTCATCAGATTTAATATTTGCCTCCATCATCAAGTCAGATAGCCTTTCGCCAAAAAGCGACAAAATATCCATAAAAAAGTGCCTCCTATCTCTCATATTATCCCCACTTTACTTCCAAAAATCTTGCATTGGAAATAAAGTTGCGTTATAATATAAAGGTAAACAGCGGACGCGTAACTGTTTAACTTTTGAATAAGGAGGAAGTACAAATGACTACAAAGCTCATTCGTGACAAAATACTAGAACGTCTTAAAGGTGAAGCGGATTTTGATTGCATGGTAGTATGTGATGAGATAAATGGCAATTATTTCTCTGCCATAGATATTGCGATGCCGAAGAATAAAGATTGTGTCCATGTTTTTAGATTGATGATAGTTAAACATGGATAATTATATACTTAAACTAAGATTTTTGCAAGCTAAAAGCGGTTAAGATAATATCTTTCTTGACCGCCCTTTAGCTGCTTAGTGATGAATACAAACCTAAGGAGAAAATATAATGTGCATTACTTTCAAGCAAAGTATAGTCAATCGTGTAACGCAGCTTGCAAGCGAGAGCGGCATGACAATATCTCGCCTAGCGATTAAGTCGGGAATGGCGCCTGCAACGTTATACGACATAATAAAAACCAACAATAAAAACTACCCAATCTGATAACAATAAACCGTGTGTGTGCCACGCTCAATATAACAATGTCAGAATTTTTTGATACAGATGAACTTAATAATTCACTTACCGAATAAACAGCGCTACTCCCCTCTTTCTATTCGCATCACCTCTGCTTCTGCATTTTCTTCTATGAAACGGATGACTGTTTCTAAAGAGTTTTGCGCATGAGAGGTTTCAGAGGATACTACTGCAATTCCTATCGTAAGCGTTTGTAGTGTGTCCTGTGTATCTACTTCAGCGATGGAAACATTAAAACGTTGCCGTGCTTTGTCTATTATGCTGCGGCAGACTTGACGCTTATCTTTTAATGAGTGTGCGTGTGCAATATATAGTGTTAATTTTGCGGATTCAATGTACATACTATATATTGTACCAAAAATTTATTATAAAATCAAATAAATTCTAAGCTTAATACAATAAGTGATTGACTATATTAGTGAAATTGAGTATAATTTAGCATTAGAGGAGCAAAACATGAAAGAATTAAACACAAAACATGGGATTGTGAAAATCTTTGCAAGGACTATTGAGGATGAGGCTATTGGGCAGATTACTAATTTGGCTAATAGCGTTTTAGGCGAGGGTGCGAATATTAGGATTATGCCTGATGCACATGTGGGGGCTGGGTGCGTGATTGGGACTACTATGATTGTTGTAGACAAGGTGTGTCCTAACCTTGTGGGGGTGGATATTGGGTGCGGAGTGGATTTGGTTAAGACGGATTTAGATTTTGGGAGTAGATTGCAGGGGCTGGATGATGTTATAAGAAAGTATGTTCCGTTTGGGAAGAATCATCATGGGGAGGTTAGGACATTTAGGGATTTTTCTAATTTGAAATGCTGGGATAAATTGAAGCATAATACTAGGGAGACTGCTTTTAGGAGTTTGGGGACGCTGGGTGGGGGCAATCATTTTATTGAGGCTTATGCGAATGGGTATTTGGCGGTGCATAGTGGGAGCAGGAATATTGGTTGGAGGGTGGCAGAGTATTATCAGATTCAAGCGGAGAAGCAGGTGATGGAGAGGATGAATGCGATTAAAAATGAAACACTACAAAATATCCCTGCACAAGATAGAGAGGATTGGCTTAAAGAGAATAAGTCTAAGGTGAGTATTGATAAAAATCTAGCGTATCTAGTTGATGATTTGATGCAAGATTATTTGCATGATATGGACATAATGCAAGAGTTTGCTGTTGCCAATCGCAAGGCTATGCTTAATGAGATTGTTGATAAAATGGGCGGGCGGATAGAGAGGCAAATTACTTCTACACACAACTATATAGATATGTCGCATGGGCAGATTGTTTTGCGTAAAGGGGCGATTTCTGCTAGAGAGGGTGAAGATATTGTGATTCCACTAAATATGCGGGATGGGTTGTTGCTGTGTGTGGGAAAAGGAAATGCGGATTGGAACTACTCCTCCCCTCACGGCGCAGGACGGCTTTATAGCCGCTCAAAGGCAAAGCAAATTTTGAGATTAGATGAATATAAAGAATCTATGCACGGCATTTTTTCTACTTGCATAAACCAAGACACTCTTGACGAAGCACCGTTTGCCTATAAGGACTTTAATGAGATTATGGAGTTAATTGAGCCTACTGCTGAAATCAAGGAGCGGCTAATTCCTATCTATAATTTTAAGGCAAGTGAGTAATTATAAATGTAAACTTCAAAAAGCGACTAATGATTAGTTAAATCCTTAGCCGCTTTTTTATTTGTTCATTTGCTATCAAAAATCAAGTTAATGGTGCTTTACACTAAAAAACAACAAAGCGACACATACTAAGTTAATGAAAACAAACATTTATTTTGGTTTGGTGTATATTCCCGTGGTGTTAAATCCGTCTTCTAGAGTGGATGAGATTAGTTTTAATCAGTTAGACAAAAAGACGCTATCTAGGGTTAGGTATGTTAAAACTTGCGAGGATTGTGATGGGAATAGGCTAGAGAGTGGCGATATTGTCAAAGGGTATGAGTATAAAAAGGGTGAGTATGTGGTTTTTGAGGATAAGGATTTTGAGAGATTGAAGGGGGATATGGATAAGAGTATTGAGGTGGATAGTTTTTGTGGGATTGGTGAGATTGACCCTAATTACTATGATAAGCATTATCATGTTGTGCATAACGGGAATGAGAAGGGTTTCTCGCTTTTGATAAAGCTATTGGAGAGTGAGAAAAAGGTGGCGATAGCAAAATCTATGATTGGGACTAAGGAGAAGTTGATTGTTTTAAGGGCTAAAAATGGAAAGATGCTACTCTCTACTCTATTCTTTGAGCATGAGTTGATAGAGAGTAAATCTAAAGAGATTACTATTCAGCCTACTAAAAAAGAGCTGGAGTTAGGGAAGAAATTGATGGAAGGTATGGTTAAGGAGTTTGAACCGAGTGAGTATAAGGATGAGTATAAGGAGAGGTTGAAGGAGGCGATTGGGGCGAAAATTGAGGGGAAAGAGATTAAGGGGGTCAAAAAGAGGAGTGGGGTGTCGGCAGCGGAATTGATGGAGGCGCTAACTAGGAGTATTCAAAATGAATTATTTGATAGAAAACCTAAGGCTGCACCAAAGCCTAAAACCAATGCTGTTGCAGGCGGCAAAAAAGCCGTTTCAAAAGGACGGGTGGCTGTACGAGCTAAAGCTGGACGGAATTAGGTGTTTGGCTTTTGTGGATGCTGGGAGAAAAGGGGCTACTACTCTAATCAATAGGGATGATGTTGATGTGAGTGTGAATTATCCAGAGGTGCAGCTGCATGAGGCGGTTAGTGGAAAGCATATTGTGCTGGATGGTGAGCTTGTAGTAATGACTAACGGGGTTCCAGATTTTTATGCGACTAGGAGTAGGGCTTTAATGAGGAATGATTTTAAGATTGATTTAGCGTCAAAGCTGACTCCTGTTAGCTTTGTAGCGTTTGATATATTGTATAAAGACGGCAAGAATTTATGCAATTTGGAATTAACAAAACGAAAAGAAATTCTATCAAAAACAGTGATAGAAAATGAGTTTTTTAGTGTATCTAGGGTCATAGAGGTTGAGGGACTAAAACTATTTGAAATGGCAGTAAAAAACAACCTAGAGGGAGTTATCGCCAAAAAAGTGGATAGCATCTACCAACCCAACAAACGCACCACCGACTGGCTTAAATTTGTTAATCCTAAATTCCCTTCGTTTAAGCTGGCAATTATGCCCCTTAGTAGACTTATTCGGGCTTTATGGCCGTCAATACTAGCGGCTATGCCCTTAATTTTTCTTGATAATTCCATTTGTTGCTCCTTATAAATAAATGTTGCCGCCTGCTTGCACTTGTGCCTCAATTAAAAACAAGCCTATAAACAATGCGTCCATGGCTTGTATTGTGCGGTATGAATTGCACCGCGCTAAATGTCCTTTCCACGAGCAGTAGCTAGTCCGTGCGTCTAGGTAGGTAAACTTACCTACACTTACCCACCGCCTAAAGACTTTCAATTTTCGCCGCATGACTGTAATTGACCGCTTGTTAGGCTTTCTAATTACTCGCCCTGTGTCGGTTAGATTAAACCTAGTTTTTAGAAAGGTCATGCCTCTAGTAAGTTTGACTATTTGCGTTTTCTTAGGGTTTAGGACTATGCCTAAGCTCTCACAAACCTTTTTCATTTCCTCTAGGCAATGCTGTAAATATGCTTTGTCATGGTGTATCAAATATCCATCGTCCATGTATCTAGCATAGTGTTTTATTCGCAAAACCTCTTTTACAACTCGTCATAGATTGGCTTGTGCTGTATGCGGTCAAAGAATTTAGAAAAGTCAAACACTAAGGCATAGCCCTCTGTGCCGTGCTTTCTATAGTGCCGTTGCAAATGACAATTAAGGCGGTTAAGTGCAAAGTCTATGCCCTTACCCTCCAAACAAGCCCCATTATCATAGATAAAGGACTTTGTTAGCATGGGAATAAGCCCAAAATCACACAGGCAACGCTGCACTACTCGCTCGCTAATATGCACACTTTTAATATGCCTCCGCTTGCCTCTCTCGGTTATGTCAAACTCAATAAAGCCAGCGGACTTATATTTGCCACTTTGTAGCCGTCTTAGTGCATTGTTTACATTATTTGCGATAAGCGGTGTATAGATTATCAAAAGACATGACTTTATCAAAATCGCCGTATTCTTTGTTTAATTCGGCTTTCCGCTTTTCGCGCTCTGCCTTGCGGCGCTCATATCGCCGCTCGCGCCTTTCTTTACTATTCATTGCTAAAAATTACCTCGTACAGTCGTTTTATAGTTGTGGTTAATAGACTGCATAGCGGCACTAGCCATGTAATTAGCATACCACAATAGCTAACCATGCAAGTAGCGTCCGACTATCCGCATCGAGGTAAAAATTTATCCCTCTATGGGGAAAGGTTATACACCCCTTTTGCACAAGTGCTGATTTCGCCCCTTAGGGTTACTTTGTCTGACCTTAAATAAATAATGTGCAAAATCCGAGGCACAAGCCGATAGCATTGCTAGCATTGTTGTTGCTCAAATTGCCGTTACTGTTGACATTGCGAAAGTTGGTAGTGTTGGTAGACAAAGGCGAACGCAACCACCACCAAGCGGTTAATCGGTATATAACCTATTGGAAAATAAAGCGCTCTTTGTCGGCTTTCTTAACTGCTGATATTAGCCTCGCCTCGTTAGCTATTATATCCATCCACTTTTGCCAAACCTTACTATCTACACTGCCACCGAAAATATCCTTAGCTATGTCTAGCTGGGATATAAGGCACTGCAAATCACAGTTAGCTCTAGTTAAAAACTCTCTGCGAAGCTGTGCCTCGGCGGCATTGGTCGGGTAGACACTGTTAGCTGATTTGACATTATTATAGACGGCTTGGGCTAGGCGGACTATCTCGGTAGTTATAAAGAAAGTGTATCGCTTGGGGAATTTTATAGCTTGCCTTAATGTGTAAATTTGTAGCTCCCTTGCGGTATCTACAAATTGCATATTGCTAACCCCTCGCTTAGATTTTAGAACGCTCATATTTTTTTACCTCTGCCCTATTCGGGCTGTGTTGTTATGCCACCCCATAAAGGGGTGGCGGAAAAGATTGTAGATTAAACGCAAAAGCCGAGGCACAAGCCGCCAGCATTGCTAGCAATGCCGTTGCCCCCAATGCCTGTCGTACTGGCAATGCGAAAGGTGACAGTGGTGGTAGACAAAGGCGAACGCCACCACCACCAAGCGGCGGCTCCTGCTCCGTTACTCATTCGCTTAATTCTATCGGCATTCGCTTGTCTATTAGTCCAAAACTCATAAAGCGACCCCTCGCCAGCTATAACACTTGCGGTGCTTGTGCTGATTTCGTTTTGCGAAAACAAAAATACACTATCGGTACTTGGGACAATGTTCGCCGCACCGACACCATTTTGACTACCATTGTTGGCTGTTAGCTTAGTTACTGGGGCGATAATGTCCCTCCATGCTTGCGGCATTGCATTAAGGACTGCGCCCATAAAAGCTGTCCTCATTTCGGTAGCATTCCAGCCGCCAGTGTTAGTGTCGGTCGGGTTAATTCTAGCATTTTGCCCTAACAAATCACGCATACCAAAGGTTATAGGCGCTTTACCGCTGCCGTCCGCTTTATCGTCATGGTCAAAGCCCCATATCTCAAAAGTAGCATTTTGGGCTGGTATAGCCGCGCCTGTTACAGGGTGTGTAAAGGCACTAAGCGGAATGGTTACGGCATCGCCGATATTGAAAAAGTTTTGTGCAAGCCCTAAATCTGCAACCATTTTTATTTGGGCTGGTGTCATATCGCCCAAAGCAACACCGCCCAAAATATCCTCTAGCGTGGCATTGATTAGTGCGCTAGGGTCTATAATAATATCGCTTGTCGGTGTCCTTGCTATAATGTTTGTGCCGTCCGTATAGATACCAAAAACAAAATAAGCCACTTGTGCGCCTGTCGCCTGCTTTAGCCTCATAGGGTTATTAAAGCCAAAGACTTGCAGATAACCTACAAGTGCCGCATAGTCAAATGGTGTAGTGTTGTTGTTTATAATGGTCAAATGGAATTGCACATTATTTGTGTTATCTAAAACGCAAATATTATGCTCTACCGCCCTAGCGTTTTCTACTGCTACAGCTGCCGTGGTTGTCGCCGTTATTTTGGCAAGACCATAACTGGCTATGTCGTTGTCGTCCTGCGCCGACCCTACTTGCGAGTTGCCGTTGCCGTCCCTTGCCATGTTGGTGTCGGGGTCTGCCTCTACTACTCCCATTCGTCCGCTGGTTGACATAGTGTTAGGGCTATTCTTTGCCTGCCGCTAGGGTCATTCATTAGTCCGCCTGTGTAGACAGCTAAAGTGCCGTCCTCGTCATGGAAAATAGACTTACCCAAAGTTAGCACTACATCGGGGTCTAGCTCGTCAACATAAAGCGGTGTCATAATGCCTATGTCCGTGCCGAGTAGCTGACCACTAGGCATAGAGACTGTCCTTGCCCCAGCTAGTGCCTCGTTAGTGCTTTTTAGCTCGCCGTTAAGCTCGTCTATCTGCCCTTGTCGGTCGCTTGCCTCTTGGGTTACTGCGTCCGTTATCGCTTGTGTTATGTCGCTGTTAAGCTGCGATAATGCCTGCCCTCTTGCTGTAGCCTCGTCTGCTACAGCCTGCGCCCTGTCGCTTGCCTCTTGCATTACGGCATTGTCAATGTTTAACATATCACTATTGTAATTGTTTAGAAAATTGACATTATCCGTGCCGCTGTATTGGCTAAGCTCTAGGTTTGGTGTCTTGTTGTTCGTGTTGGTTGCCATTTTTTATTTGCTCCTTAAAATTTATTTTTGTTAGTTACCTTGCCATGTGGCTAGGATTTGTCCGCCTCTAAAATCAAACTCGGCGGCTGGGATAAGCAAAGCGTCAAACTCTGCTACTGTGATATTTAAGCCGTCTAGGCTCATTGCATTGATAGGTGCGGCGACTACTCCCACAAGAGCGTATAGTATCTCTTGGAGCGGTGCGCCTAGCCCTGTTAGTGGGTTAATTAGTCCGTCTCGCCACATTTCTAAGGCGGTTATCCTTATGCCGTGTGCATTGACTTGGCTTTGTAGGTTGCCGTCTGCGGCTTGCCTGTTGGCTGTTTCGGTGTTTAGGTTGGCTTGCAGTTGTTGGTCGCCTGCCTCTCTATCTGCCGCCTCTGCCTCAATGTTAGCCTGTAGCTGTGTGTCTGCTTGCTCCCTAGCCTGTGCCTCTTGGTCTATTGCCGCTTGCCTGTCGCTTTGCTCTTGGGCTAAGGCATTACTAAAGGCTAATTCTAGGGCTAGGTCTGCTTGCTCTCGCTCTGCTGTCTCTGCCTCTATGTTAGCCCGTGCTGTGTCTGCGGTAGATTGTGCGGCATTAGCAAGGCTTACGGCATTGTCCGCCGTCTGCTGTGCTACTGCTATTTGAGTGCCGTTAAAACCGCTGTCAATGGCTTGACCGTTAGCATTAAGGGCTGCAAGATTGCCACTTGTAGCACCTTGCACTAAGTCCATTTTGCCTGTAATATCGGTGTCAAAGTCAATAGGCAAGCCCCATGTGATATTGCCGTTAGAGGCTATAGCGTCTATTGGGAAAACAGCAGGCGGTGTCTCAACAAACACATAGTCATTGACTTGCGGCCTAGCAAAAAATCTAGGGTCGCTTGCATTAGTTGGTAGCTGTGCTTGTGTCGCAAAGCTGCCTACCTTTTTGCCTAGTAGTTCTATTCTGCTAACTCGCTCGTCTAGTCCGTCTATCCGCAAACCTAGTGCATTATCTGCATTTTGCCTAGCTGTCGTCTCGTTGGTTATCCGTTGCGAATTGTTGTTGATAAGCCCTAAGTGCTGACTAAGCGTGTTGTCTTGCTGTGTGTTGACATTTTCCGCCGCCGTCATGCGATTTTGTAGGCTGGTAATATCGCCCTCGCTTGTGGACTGCCTACTATCTAACTCGGCTATGTCGGTTGCGTTTTGGGTTATACGCTCGTCATGCTCTATAAGCGTTTGGTCTATGCCGTCTAGCCGCTCCTCTGCCGCCTCTGCCCTGTCCTCTAGTGCGTCTGCTCTGCCCTCTAGGGCAATTATTCGCCCTGTGTTAGAGTTGATTTGTGCCGCCTCTTGACTACTTAGCCCTAGCTCTATGTCCGTCTCTGCTACACCGCCATCACTAACGCTAGTGCGGAAAATGTTTGTAGGCATTCGGGCGGTTACTCGCCCCTCCTCGTTACTCTCGGTGTAGTTAAAGACAAACTCTAGGTCGCCTGTTATGCGAGTAAACGGCTCGGGTAGCGGCAACTCAAACAGCATAAACTCCTTACCCTCTAGCTCTACATTCTGCACATAGATTAGGTTGTAGTTGTCGTTGCGGTGCTGTCGCCGCATTCCTGTGTTGTCTATGGTAGTCCTAAAGACTGTTAGTAGCGGTCTGCCGCTTGCGCTTGCTGTAACAGGTACGAATGCCTGCAACTGCACAAACCCAAAACCGCCCCTATACAGCTTGGTGTTATTAACCACCGCCGCTGTGCCGCTTACCTCTAGCCTTAGCGACAAAAAGCGTAAATTTTGTATTCTGCTCATGTTTTATTTGCTCCTTATAAAAATGTTGGCGAAAGCCACCAGCTCTGTAATTTTTGATTATTAGGCAAAGCTCCCACATTACGCACTATATAGGCATGACGACCTATGCCCTCTGCCTCTTGGTAAATGCAAATAGATTTTACTAGGGATAAGTCCACCCCTGTGTTTTGTGGTATTCTTACCTCTAGTGCGCCGTTGCCATTATCAATAAGCATAGGAGGCACTGATAAGTCGTCAACTAGGGCATTTGCAAAATTTACTCGCTCGTCAAAAATTCCTTGCTCATTAGGTAAAAGCATCATTTTTAACTCACTATCTTTTTGCCCGAATAAATTAGCAAAGGTTATAAACTCGGTGCTATGCAATAACTGTATTTGATAGTTAAAGCTAATTGCCTCCCTATTGTCTTTGTCTAGTGCTACAAACATATTAGCACCGCCATTGACTTGTGCGTATGGTGTGCCTCTAGGTATGGGTGTGTCGGGTGCTGTGCCGTCCCCTGTGCCTGCTCTTGGTAATGCCGCCGCCTCTACTTGATTAAAGTTTGTGCGCCTAAACAACTCAAACCTAAATAAGTCCGCACGACCCATTACATCAACATATCTAAATGACTGTTGCGAAAAATAAGCCGCGTCTACTAATCTAGTTGTGCTTGCTGGTGTGGTATTGCCTGTTGTAGCTGTGCCTCCTATTGTGGTGTCAGTAAAGTCTGCCGCCTTAAAATTATCCTCCATAGCCCACTTAAAGACTATGCCGTTTTTTAGCGGCCACGATAATAGCGGCACTATGCACTCGCTGTTATCCCTTGCACTAAGCGGTTGGATATTGTTTGCATCTGTGCGGTCTATCATGCTACTAGGAAACATTTGCCCCCTATCTCTTATTTGTTGCGGCAGTGGTCTAAATGCGTCTACTATAAATTGAGTATAAGCATAGTTTGGCAACTCCCTATTATGCAAAAACAACAACTCTCTTAGTCGCTGCCTCCATTGTGCATTATGCAAAAAGCGCGGTGTTGTCGCCGCTGGCACATTGCCGCTGACTGTGAAAAAATCAACTAGCCTAATATCTCTTTTTACTTTTGACCTCTCGCTTACCTCAAAAAATCTAGGCTCGCTAGGAATTGTAACAATTTGCGAAAGCTGGTTAAAATTCTTTGAGTAGGTTACTTTTTGCAGCACGGCATCGGGGTATAACTCATTGTCAATTTGAGTTACATAGTAGGGGCTATTTCTTATATTTACTAGGTCGCCCACCTCTTTACTGTTGTTGTAATATGGGTATTCTTGGGTTTGATAAATGTTATTAGCCGCCCTTATAAGCCTGCCGTGCAAGTTTCTAGTAAAGCGCTCACTATCCACCATTTTGTCCTGTTGCCCGAAAAATTGCTCATGGCGAGGGTACTGCTCTAGTGCCGCATTTTTCATAAAACTTGCTAGCTCGGGTCTAAATTGATTAACCCTTACATCGCCTTGTGTTCGATACCGCACCCTAAAACGCAAATTATTAAATAGTAGCGGACTAGGCAAATTGCCAAAGTCCCTGCCCCAAACGGCTCTTACTACATTTGTTAAAGCCATTTGCAGTGTGCCAGGGTTTAGTTGTGGTGCCACAAAGTTTAACCCTAAAATTTTATTCTCGCCTAAAGTAAAAAATAGCGAGTTGCCTTTTGTTGGGGTTATGCCTATTCTTGTCTGTGCGTTCGCTACTGGGCTTTCATTGCTTACTATGTTATAAATGCTTTCCTCAAAAACATGGTCTATTGCGGAGCGTG
>Ga0209755_10001978_pt1 | contig 29519 bp, 29 predicted proteins | sample TergutCo191P1_FD_187301 | JGI IMG/M metagenome (GOLD analysis project Ga0209755, IMG submission 187301) | Cornitermes sp. P1 segment gut microbial communities from Petit-Saut dam, French Guiana - Co191P1 (SPAdes) (version 2) | ecosystem: Host-associated > Arthropoda: Insects > Digestive system...
CCTTGCATACAAAGTAAATTGGTGATGCATAGTAAAACCCCTGTTTTTGGAAAATTGCCTACACAGCTGCCTACATTAATTTTCCAGCGTTCTCAGCATACCGACCCAGCAACGCTAAGTCCTTATGTAGCAAGTATTTAGTACGGGGAGGCGGTTGACGCTATAGGTATTTTACGCAATATTCATAAACTAACCGAGTTTTGGAAAAGGCTCTATTTATAAAAATAACCAAAAAAATTCTTGACAACCTAACTATAGTGTGATAGTGTAGTAGTACACATAGGGAGGTAGTATATGCCTTTATGGGAAAAATGGAGACTGTCTTTCAATGACAGCAGCCCGATTTACCGGCAGATTGTTCTGCAGTTCAATCAGGCGTTCGCAAGGGGTGATATTGCGCCGGGGGACAGGATTCCGTCCATCCGGGAAATGTCCGCGTTTTTAAAAGTGAACACAAACACGATGCAGCGCGTTTATCAGGAAATGGAACGGGATGGGCTTATCAGCAGCAAAAGAGGCACCGGTTATTTTTTTACAGAGGAAAGAGAAATGACAAAGGAAACGCGCCGCAGTCTGGTTTTGGGTTCACTGAGACGTTTTACAGATGAAATGCGCGCTCTTGGCTGCGAAAACAATGAAATTATTGATGAACTTAAATCATTTATGAAAGAAGGAGGATAATTATGGAAACAATGTTAACATCGCCGGTTCTTGACCTTGAAAATCTGGAAAAAAGTTTTGGAAATTGTTATGCCCTGAAAGGCGTAGACATGTCCATACCGTCAGGGCAAATTGCAGGGTTGTTGGGACCGAACGCTTCAGGGAAAACAACCTTGCTGAAAACCGCGGCAGGTCTTCTTTGCCCGACAGCGGGAAAGATCAATTACTTCGGCGGCGCGAAGCCAGGACCGGAAGCCAGAAAAACAATCGGATTTTGTCCGGATGCGATGGTTTTCCCGAACTGGATGAAGGTAATCGACGCGTTCACTTTTTACAGCGAGATGTACAGCGACTACTCGCAGGACAGAGCTGATGAGCTCATGCGCATTCTGGAACTGAAAAACATTTTAAATACAAATGCCCGCCGTCTTTCAAAGGGGATGAAGGAGCGCCTCGTTCTTGGTTTGACATTTTCCCGCGAGACAAATCTATACCTTCTTGACGAGCCGCTTGACGGGATAGACCCCGTGGGAAAAACGCGCGTAATAGACGCGATACTCGCCATGAAGCCGAATAACGCTTCCACGCTTATATCCACTCACCTTGTCAAGGATATTGAGCGCATTTTTGACAGCGTGTTTTTTCTGTCCAAAGGGAAAATCGTTTTTTCAGGATTGTGTGACGCGATACGCGAAGAGCGCGGTCAGACAATCGAGCAGGTTTATCTGGATATTTTTAATTCCATGAGTGAAGGAGAGTAAAATGAAAGCACAGTTCAAATACGCTTTTATTACAGGTCTTTATATCAGGGGAATCGTGTTCTCGGTAATTTTTGTGATGAACGCGGTCTTCCTGACGCTTGGATCCCTTGGCGCGCTTCCTTTTCCTGCGCACATAACAGCAGTATCTCTGGGCGGAGTCGCAGTCGCGGTAATGTTATGCGTCAATGTGGTAAGCGATGTTTTTATTGCGCGCAGGATGTTCTCATCCCCTGAAAGCTATCTTTACGCCCTCACCCCCGCGCCACGCTGGAAAATACTGCTTGCAAGCGTTCTTGTAATGACAGCTCTTGATATCATAACGATGATATTTGTCATTGCCGCTGAAACATTCTTGTCCTTCAATCTGGCGGGCGGAGGCGTCTGGAATATTGTAAAAAATTATCTCAGCCAAAATACTGATTTATTAGCGTATGGCGTTTTCGGGCTGCTGTTTGTAATCGCGGGTTACATGCTTGTTATAATGATAATCCTGTTTTGCATAACAGCCGGTAAATCAATATTTTTCAAATTGCCGGCGTCGGGTTTTCTTGCTTTCCTGCTTGGGTGCGGCTGTTTGTACGCCATAAGCCTGCTTCAATTTATTTTGGCGCCGTTCGGTTCTCTGCAGATATTCGCGGTATTTTTCATAATTAATGTCAACGCGATTATCGCTCTGCCGGTATTATTTATTCTGACAGTGATGGAAGCAGCCGCGCTGTTTATCATAACATCAAAACTTTTGGAAAGGAGAATCAATTTATGAGAAAGATTTTAACAGCCGCGCTGCTCGCGGTTTTATCAGCGTCTTTTTTAACAGGCTGCGTGGTTGTCAATCTGGTAGATGGCAATGCGGTATCGCCGAAAGGAGAACGGGAAAATCACGACTTCAGGGTCGGGCAGTACAACAAGGTAAAAATTGAGGGGTATTGCGAGGTTCATTATTATTCAGCTTCATCCGATACAGCCACGCTGTCGGTTCAGCCAAATATCCGGGAATTTTACACTGTGGAAGTAATTAATGAGGAACTTATCGTGCGATCATCAAAACGAATCCTGTATGGTTCAAAAAACACTCCGATACTGACAATTTCCACGCCGAATTTAAACCGCATAACAATTGAAGGAGCGGGCGTATTTACCGCCTATGAAAAAATTACTTCTGATTCGCTTGATTTTATATTGAGGGGAGCGGGCACAGGTAAAGTCGAACTGGAAGCTGTAACCGTTTTTGCTGATATATCAGGCGCAGGCAAGCTTGAGTTATCAGGCAGAGCGGACACAACTGTCTTAAGTCTGGACGGAGCAGGCGAACTGGACGCGCTAAAGCTTCAAACACGCGAAGCCAGAATCAATCTTGATGGAGCGGGTAAGGTGAGTATTCACTGCACTGACAGCTTAAAAATTGACGCAAGCGGAGCGGGCGCTGTTGAATATAGAGGCTCTCCGAGTCTTAACCTTAATAAAAACGGACTTGTAAGTATCAGGCAGGTAAATTAAAGCGAAAACGCGGCTATCATTGAAAACCGATCGCCAATTATCCGCTTTCATGCAGAATGTAAATGCGAAAAAAACGCCGGAGGATATCCGGCGTCAAACTAATTGTTACTTACAGATACAGCTATAACCACCTGGGTTAGATACATATTTTATAGCTTCAAGACCACAATCAACAGCTTTATCTGCTTGCTCTTTACTCCAACTGGATTTTACACTAAAACCGCAATATTTATTATCTTGAAGTGTACAATCACCATCTCCAGGGCAGCCGGCATCGCAGCTTAACAATACAATACCTGCTGACATCAATATGCCAATTAAGGCAACAATTAAAAATTTGTTTTTCATAACGGGCAAGCTATCACGTTATTAATAAATTGTCAAAATAATGCGTGTTTTATAACGATTGAAACAAATTTTAAAAACACTGACATGATCATCTGCCTTGACAGCACGCTGCGGCTGATTTATCCTCGACTTTAATGATTACACTTACCGAATTCAACGTTAAGACAAACGGAACAACAGACTGGATCAACATAACAGGCGAGACACAAAAGGCGGTTTCCGCTTCCGGTGTACGCGAAGGGATTTGCGTTGTTTTTATACCGCATACAACAGCCGCGGTTACAATTAATGAAAACGCAGATCCCGACGTTCCGCGTGATGTTGATCTGGCTCTGAGTTTGATCTCCCCTGACCGCCGCGAATTCCGTCACAGCGAAGGCAACTCCGCCGCGCACGCCAAAACAAGCCTTGTAGGACCTTCCCTCACTTTGATTATCTCTGGCGGACGGTTACTGCTTGGCACATGGCAGGGCGTTTGGTTTAACGAATACGACGGACCCAGAGTGCGGAAAGTTAATGTGCGCGTAATGGGTGAGTGACTACCAAATCGCCGACGGACCGCGGACGACACGGAAACCATTTACCCATGTGGCATCGCCAGGAGCCTGACTGTTGCGCACAACGCTTCGCACATTGCCGACAGCATTGCTCCAGCCGCCGCCGCGCCTGATGCGTTCAGTTCCAAAGCCGGGACCTTGCGGATTATTGCCCGCAGGAGCGGTTGAATAATAGCTGTCCTTGTATGAAGCGAACCAGTCCCAAACCCACTCCGTTATATTTCCGCTCATATCATAAATACCGAGAGCGTTAGGCTGTTTTGTTCCTACAGTTTGAGTAGAACCGGCATCCGCGCCCTGCTTGATTGTTTCGTTATACCAGGCAACATTGGCTGGGTTGTCGCTTCCCGAATAGGTAAAGTTCCCGGGAGAGTTATTTCCGCCTCTTGCCGCATATTCCCATTCCGCTTCTGTGGGCAGACGATATCCGCGCCTGGAAAAATCCGCAGCAACGCTCGCGCTGATAATGGACTGCGCTGCAGGCCGGACTCCTCCTGTTCCGGCTAAATTAGGACCTAATGTTTTGCCTGAAATCGAATAAACCTGATGACTGGCGCTCATCTCAATTACTGTGAGTTTGTTGCAATACTCTACAGCATCAAACCAGGATACCCTGTCTACAGGGCGGACGTCATTTCTGTAAAATTGACTGGGGTTAATTCCCATCACATCAAAATATGATTTATTTGTGTCCTGCCTGCTGACCTGCGTTACTTCGTACCTGCCAATATAAAAACCGTCTACAGTTACACGCCGGGTCGGATATGAATGATAGGCGGCAGGGCTTCCTGATACGCCTGAATCGCCCATTGTAAAACTCCCGCGCGGAACCCAAATCATATCCGGCGCAGGTTCAACCCATCTGGCGTAAAGGGTAACATTATCGGTTATTGGAGTATCAAAATTCCATGCGGTAACAGTCCCGGGCGAATCGCCGTTTATACTGTTACTCCAGCAATAAAATGAATATTTGCCTGCATCAGCGCTCATTGGCATAAAAGGTTCTATTGCTTTACCGCCGTTTAACACACTTTGCGCTGCAGGCGCGGTGTAATTGGAAGGTATTCCTCCCGGCGGATCTCTTAAATCAAATGTGACTGTATAAGCAACATTTTCCCATTTCGCTGTCAAAATTACGGCGGAAAATACCTTGTTATTGTTAAAATCCCACATGATATTTTCATCATCTGTATACCAGCCAACCAAAGCCTTACCTGTATTAACCGGAATTATCGGTCTTTCAACCCTTTCCCCGTGAGCGATACTTTGCGCGGCAGGGGCCGGCGTTCCTCCGTTCGGGTTAAATGTTACATTGTACCTGTTGGGAGTCCACTTGGCGTATAAATACATGGGATCCATGCCAATAATTTCATCAGGTTGTACCACCCTGTCAGTTGTAAAATTCCATGATCTGGTACATTCAGGATCTGTATACCACCCGCCGAAACTATAACCTGCTCTTACCAGTGTGCCTGGATCCAAAATTCTGCCGTTTGAAATTGATATAGTCCGGTTCGGAAGGAAATCCATACCGCCTGCTGTAGTCCCTCCGTTTACCTGAAAATGCACAGTACGCGTCTGAGGAGTGAATTTTGCGTAAAGCGTCATTGATGAGGTAACCGTATTATAAACAAAGTCCCATTCATTATTTAATGATTCCTCTGTATACCAACCGTCAAAACCCTGACCGTCTCCAAGCTGCGCAGGATCAGCCGGTTTGGTAACAGTGGAACCGTGAGGCACTGTTTGCGTTGCAGGCGGATCATTATCCGAAGGAGTTATTACAAAATTTACAATATATTTATTTTGAATCCATTTGGCATACAGAATAAGAGGATTAGTCTGCGGAACATCAGAATCTGTAATTTTCTTTGTCGCGAAGTTCCACTGCACTGTATTAAAAAGAGGTTCATAATACCAGCCGCCAAAAGAATAGCCTTCTTTAACAAGAGGTCCGGGATCCTGAACAAGACCATGACTTAACGATACTGTAAATTCATGTGTAAGATCCGTAAGACCGTCGGGGCGCGTTCCGCCGTTTGCCTCAAAACGCACAAGGCGCGTATCATCATCCCATCTGGCATAAAGCGTTACGTTAGCCGAAACCGGAAGATCAAAATTCCATCTGTGTGCATAGGCTGCTTCCGTGAACCAGCCTGCAAAACCGCGGCTGTCAGGCACAGGTAAAGTCGGCGGAGCGACGGGCTGAACAACTTTTCCCCCGGAAGCTATGTATTGATCCGGTATGGTAACCGCATTTCCTGGTAACGGAGAAACGCCGGAATACGGCTCGAACTTAACAATAAATACTGGAGAGGAGGGAGAAGGAGGTTCCGCCGGCGCAGCAGGAGTATATTTTATCCATCTGACAGTAAGAGTAATAAAACCATCGCCGTCTATATCATCTCCTCTTGTTACAGGTCTTGTTTCAACATTCCATAAATCACCCTTCTCGTCAAACCAGCCAAGAAAACCGTCTGTTCCGCGGGTGATTGGACGAAGTCTCCCGACTTTACCGTTCCATGCTATTTTTATACCTTTCGGCTGAGGCGTTCCTCCGTCTGTATTAAAAATAACGTAACCGAAATTATCACCGCTTCCGCCGACCGCGCCGCCGCCGCCTTTTGGAATTTCTTTTACGGATTCTGACAATCCAACCCACCATTTTTCCATAATCGGGTTATAACAGGCGGTAAATAAAACACCGAAAAGCGTTAACAGAAAAATAACATTTTTATTAATAATCCTCATAATTTCCGCCCGGTAAAAGTTTACCTTTTAATTCCCCTAACATGAAAGAATAAATTAATTATAGTACATTTTCTGATAAAGTCAAAATATAATTGTCTTGTTTGATCAACAACCCCCGCCTTTAGCCAAGGTATGATATTTTCATCAGTTCAAGATCAGTCATTGCTTTGCCTAATTCAAAATCTTCCATATGGCGGATTAAATCCTCGCTGCCCGGCACCGAGCGGAGATCATCCATGTATTTTAAACATTCAGAATTGCCGTTTTTCAAAAGGGGTTCCAGTTTTTCAAAAGTTTCCCGAATTTTTTCGGGACTGAAAGGCGGGGCTTCCCCTTTGACTGATGCGGCAATATATTCATTATATTGCGGCAAGAGCTCGTTTAAAACCGCGTTCATCTCAGCTTCAAGAATTTTCAAGTTTTCTTCGGTAACATCGTTTTCACCGTTTTTCAGTCTGGCTTCTATATTCGCGGCAGCCTGCTGCAGAAGGGTTTTCCCTATTTGCGCCGCGTTGCTCTTTAATGTATGCGCAAGCCTGTGCGCGATTTTAATATCATTCGCTTTTAACGCTCCGGCGATTTCTTCGCATATATTTCTGTTTTGTTTTACAAACAGCATCCGTATGCTTTTATTAAAATCCTTGTCAGCTTCAACTGTTAAATCCTGTTTTCCGCTTTTTTGGGACAAACTGAAATATTTTAAAAGACATCTCCACAATTCCTGGGATGTAAAAGGCTTGCCTATGAAATCCTGCATTCCGCTTTTTCTGTATATTTCCGTATCTGTTGACATAATGTTAGCTGTCATTGCGACAATCGGGATACCTGTATTAAACTGAATTATTTTTGCTGACGCTTCAAGCCCGTCCATTACAGGCATGTGTATATCCATAAAAATCAAATCAAACTGTTTTTCGCCTTTTTCCATACGTTCGCGGACCATTTCTACGCCGACTTTCCCGTTTTCCGCGATAATGGTTTTAATCCCTACCCTTGCAAGATGCTCGGTAATGACTTCCTGATTCATAAGATTATCTTCACATAACAGAATTTCCCCGCTGAAGAAAGGTCTTTCAATATCGCCGTGATCTATTGTTTTTCTTTGCGTTTTATCCGACGATTCATCCACTGTATCAAAAACCAGATCAAAACTGAATCTGGAACCAATTCCGGGAGCGCTGTCAATATGTATCCTGCCGCCCATGAGCTCAATAATATTTTTGGTAATCGCCAGACCAAGCCCCGTACCGCCGTATTTGCGTGTTGTTCCCGATTCCGCCTGCGTAAAAGGATCGAAGATTTTTTCTACCTGTTCAGACGTCATGCCGATGCCGGAGTCTTTTATTTCAAAGTGCATTGTGATGGTATTGTCTGTTGAAGCGATTATTTTTGAAAAAAGTTTTACAATTCCCGAATTTGTAAATTTAACCGCGTTTGTTAAAAAATTTATAAATACCTGGCGCAGCCTTGTGGGATCGCCGAGCGGCATTTTTCCCAGACTGGGTTCGGCGTAAAAATGCAGATTTATTCCCTTTTCAACCGCTTTTGGCAGAACGAGAGTCCTGCAGCTTGAAAAAAGTTCGTGTATGTCAAAAGGAATTTTTTCAAGTTCCATCTTACCCGATTCAACTTTGGAAATATCAAGTACATCGTTAATGATCTGCAGAAGCCATTCGGCGTTGGATCGTATTTTGCCGAGATACTCCTTTGTCTTTGGATTGGCGGCGGAATCCATGGCAAGTTCAGAAAATCCCATAATGCTGTTCATCGGCGTTCTGATTTCATGGCTCATGTTCGCAAGAAAACTTGATTTGATGCGGGAGGCGGCAAGAGCGGCTTCTTCCATTTCCTTTCGTTTCGTTATATCGCGGGCGATTCCCAAAACGCCGACATTAACGCCGTCCAGAAGAAGCGGTGATTTAATCGTCTCGAAAAGCGGAGATGATCCGTCAATCCCCGGAATATGTTCTTCAAAAACAAAAATCCGGCGCTCATCAAGGACTCTTTGATTCATGGCAATGCGTTCTTCCGTCATATCATCAGGAAAATTAAGGCTGCGCTCATTCCTGCCGATTACATTCTCCCTATTCAAACCGAAATGCTCCAGAAATTTTTTATTGCATTGCGAAAATTTTAAATTTGAATCGAGCGTAAAAATGACATCGGGGATTGAATCAAAGAGCGTGTTAAGCGTGGTTGTCTGTACCTGAAGATCGCGCGTCCGCGCAGCGACAAGTTTTTCAAGACGCATGCTCATAAGATGGCTTCTTGTAAAAAGGACAGCGACAAGCGCCAGTACGCAAAAAAGCAAAGCGGATAAACCGACAAGAAGAGGACGCTGCGCTTCGGCGAGTTTCAGCTTGTAATCGTAAGTCTTGCGCATCCATTTGTCGGAGATGCCTTTCATGTCAACAGAAGCAAGAGCCTTATTAAAGATGGAACAAAGAATTTCCTGATCCTTATTAAAACCGAATTTTGAATTCGCGCTGTAGCCAAATACAATATTAGCCTTAAAATACGGCTGCTCAAGGTAATTTGTCAGATATAAAAGTTTCTTATGCGTTGTCATCACCATGTCAACTTCGCCGTGCTGAAGAGCTTTAAAAGCTTCGTCCATTGTATCGTATTCGACAATATTCATGTGGTTCGGAAACCATTTTTTAAAAGTCGCGGTATAAGCGGTATTTTTCATAAGTCCTGTTTTAACATAAAGAATTTCATTCACTTTAATATCGCGGAAATCTGAATTGGAAATCAACGCGTAATTATCGTCTACCTGTGCGATTTCCGGCCACAAAAACGCGCCTTCGCGTTCTTCTGTCTGGATTAAATAAGGAATCAGGGCGATTTCTCCGTTCATAAGCATCCGGTAAATTTCAGACCAGTCTGCGTGTTCATTATTTACCCGTTTGAACTGAATTCCGGTAAGGAAAGACACTTCATCAAGAATATCCAGAAAAATGCCTCCCCATTCATTCTTCCGGCTGTCATAAAAAGTATCAGGATAATTTTCCGGATCCACGCCGATCGGTATCACCGCGTTATGCTTAATAAAAAGACGTTCTTCGGGAGTAAGCTGCGAATGTAGTTTATGCACCAGATATTCATGAATTCCCCTGTTATACATATCTGTCAGATAACGCAGCCCTCCGTTTTCAAGAATTTTTTCCATAACGGTTATAATGGGTTTTAAAGCGTCATCCTGGGTTGTTAATGAAACAGGACGATATATCAGAGGATAAAAGTCGTAGGCTATCACATCCGGGTGTTCGATAAAGTTTATTTCAACCGTGCCGCTGTAATAAAACGAATCAATATAACCGCTGCGCAGCGCGTCATAAACAAGGCTTACGTCGCTTAGTTCAATAACTTCATAAGTGCCGGAAGTTAATTCGGCGGTAACTGTATAGCGTGTTGTTGTACCTTCGATGAAACCGCATTTGAGCCGGCGTTCCCTGATAATTTCATTGATGGGACGGCTACCGGAAAGACGAAAATATCTTAACGGACGCGAAGCAATATCAGTCGTCATATGGTAGATTTCCATGCGTTCTTTGTTAGCTGTCAATTCACCGGTAAACGAGACCTCCTCTGTTTCAAGACCGTCAAGCAGATCAAGCCAGTCGTAAATCTGCGGCTGGAAGGGAATCCCGAAAAGCTGCGTCATCCATTCGCATAACAAAGCTGAAAAGCCCCTGATCTCGCCGTTAAGGCTTTTAAAAGCTTCGACGCTCAGAGGCATTCCGTAAATAAAATAATCATACTTCCACTTAAGCAGGTCAATTTCCCTGATCTCTTCAGCCGTTATGCCAGGAACATCCCTGTACGATGTAAATTTTTCAAATTTTATTAATGTATCTTCTTCACGCTCCGCAGGATTCCCGCAGGAAAACAGGGTAACAAGAAATATTAAAACAGCGGCTTTTCGCATTACGCCGCTCCTGAAAGCCGGTTTACAATTTCCCTGTAATTCATCTGGCTGATGTTTTCACGAAGCCAATGAACAAGTCCCCCGTCGCCGGTATATTCAAAACATTCAATTTCTTTTATCACATTCTCGACCGCTTCTATTTTGTATTCTTCACATGCGGCGCGAAGATTATCAAGCGCTTCCTTATACGGTCTGTCTTTTTTGGGTTTTTCAGTTTTTCTGATTTCCTTGCTGAGCGCGGCTTCAATATTGGCAATCAAGGTTAAAACATCATTAATAAGAAGCGGATTATTGGCTGTAACAAAATCGAGGTCTCCCGCTTTTGCCGCCATTTCAAGTTTTTCAGCCTGCATGCCTGCTTCTTCAGCGCTGATACCACGGCAGGAACTTTTTACGCCGTGAACATTGATCGCATAAACTGCAAGGTTCTCTTTATCTACATCTTTCATTTCACCAAGAAGGAGTTTGGTATTGATTGAAAAGGATTGAAGTACCTCCAAAAAAGTTTCCATGTCGCCGGAAAAACGCTCAAGTCCCTTCTGAATATTAATTCCCTGGATTTTTCCTCCTAAAAATAAATTGCTTCTCCTGTCAATGTTAGATCGCCTTTCCTGCCCGCTGCGGGAATCATGAAAATATTCAGTCTTTTTACTTTCTATGAACAGTTTTTCCTGCTCTTCATTGCGTACCCATTGCCGGAGAACAGCGTCAAAGCGGGCAATTTCCACCGGCTTTGTTATAAAAGCCTGAAATCCTTTGCTTAAAAATATTTCCTCATTCCCCGGAAGAGCGTTAGCTGTAACTGCTATGATTGGAATGTTTCTTGCGTACTCTGTTCCGATTTCTTCCCTGATGATGCGGGTTGCTTCGATACCGTCCATCTCCGGCATCATTTGATCCATGAAGATGGCATTATACTTCACTTTTTCATCACGAATTGCGTTAACGGCTGCCCTGCCGCTTGTTACGCTGTCAATTTTCATTTTGTACGGCTTCATTATGGCTTTTATAACATCAATATTTGTAATTATATCGTCAACAACCAGAACATGGGCATATGGAAGGCTTATGCGGGTAAACTGTAACTTAGCCTTGCGTTTTCCGGCGGTGTATTGAAATTTTTTAAGGCTGTCAATTACATCACTACCGATAGTCTCTGGGGAAACAAACTTCTGGGGCAGCTTTACGGTAAAACAGGAACCCTTTCCGAATTCGCTTTCCACGGTAATGGAGCCTCCCATGGCGTCGGCAAGCATTTTTGTAATGGGAAGCCCAAGCCCCGTCCCCGCAATTTGCCTGTTGGACTCTGAATCCATCCGGTAATAATCGTTAAATATACTGTCCATATCTTCAGAGGGAATACCGATACCGGTATCCCTGACCGAAAAAGTGAGCCAGACGATCACATCATTTTTTTCGCTCTTTACGTCTAACTCAACTGTCCCTTCCTTTGTGTACTTAAAGGCATTGGATAAAAAGTTATTTAAAATTTGTTTAATCCTCTGATCGTCGCCGAAAAGACGAAGCGGAATGTTATCATCAATATTCAGAATAAATTCGACAGGTTTTTCTCCCTTGTAAAGAATGCTCTGGGTAATAGTGTCATTTATCGTTTTGGGTAAATTGTACTCGGCGAGAGTAAGGTTGAATTTACCGTCTTCATATTTGGAAATGTCAAGAATTTCGTTAACCATATGGAGAAGCGATGTTCCAGCGCTGCATATTTTTGATATATTTTCCCCGGCGTTTTCATCAAGCGAACTTTCTTCGAGCGTCATCTCCGAAAGACCAATCACGGCATTAAGAGGTGTCCGCATTTCATGGCTCATTCTGGCGAAAAATTTACTCCGCTCTTCAGACGCGGCGATTTTATGGGCGTATTTTTTTATTGCCTGGATTTGATTTACTATCTGCATCTGATTGCCGACCCTTAGCCGGACAATGGCAGGGCTCAGGGGTTTGGCAATATAATCAGCCGCGCGAAGAGCAAGCCCTTTCTCTTCGTCATCAGAGCTGACAAGCCCTGTTATGAAAATTACGGGTATATGTTTGGTTTTTTCATTGGTCTTTAGGATTTCAAGCACTTCATAACCGTTCATATCCGGCATAATAATGTCTAAAAGGATTAAATCAGGTAATAACTGATTTGCCATTTCAATGGCGGAAGTGCCGCTTTTGGTCATGTAAACGGTATAATCATGACTCAATACTTTGATTAAAATATCAAGGTTAATTTTCTCATCGTCAACGATTAGTACGCTGTTTTTCTCAGCTTCTGCCATTAGAACCTCGTGAAACATATAGGAATTACAGCGCTTTAATGCCATAGAGGCATCCTGCTGTAAGTGTATTCTACTTGAATTTTATTAATATTCATAGTTAAATATTATAAGAAAACATTTTAATCAAATAACAGGATGGTATTTTATGAGCCAAAAGAAGGTTGTCCTTGCAATTGACGATAATTTACAGCAGTTAAGCGAGTTTAAAACCATGCTAACTCCGCAATATGACCTGCGCGTAGTGAAGTCAGCTTCTGAAGCAATCGCTTTTTTAATCAGAAATACGTCCGATGTTATACTTTTAGATATTGAGATGCCGAATATATCAGGATTTGAATTCCTGGGCGATCTTAAAAAAATACCAGCTTACATAAATACGCCAATAATTATTGTCAGCGGTAATAAAAGTGAAGAATTCCTGAATGAAGCTAAAAATACCAAAGTCTTTGATGTGCTGATAAAACCTGTCGCGCCTGATGTTTTAATAGCGGCAATAGAAAAAGCGATTAGTTCAGGAATTTGAGATAGGTTTTCTATGTGAATGCTTTAATAATCCGTTTAGCAGTAGTTTCTTTAATTTCATTATGTCTTGGGATGGCTTGTCCGATGTTTGTTTCTTTATTTAAATACCAATCGTGTTTTGCACCATGCCGTTCAAGCTCAGCTCCGAGAGATGTAATTTTTCGAATTAATTCTGCTCTCTTCATGCAATTTTAAGAAGACCATGGCTGCGTACAAAAGGAAAATTGAAGGTTTTTATATCTTCATATAGCGAGCGAAGCATTTCTTCAAATTCTTCAAAGGTTTCCCCTTGAGTCGTATAATCAGGATAATCGTCAAGATAACCTACATACCATCCGTCATCTCTCCAATAAGTATAACCCAATTCCATATATACTCCTTCGCTCTATTATAATAATGATATTAAAAGAAGTCTATTAAATACTGAGAGTATCACACCCAAAACCATAACTTGAAATTTGGCAAAATTTTTGATAATATTGTTTTTATTACAGGTTTTATCTAGAAGCTCAAAGGAGAAAGCAACATTATGAGAAAGCTTGGGGGTGTATCGGCGCCGCATTTTAAAAACACCGCCGGATGCGCGCCGGAGGCAATGCCGGTTCCGGCGGAAGTAAGGCTTCCGATGTTGATGCATTCAGGCACTCCGGCGAATCCTGTTGTAAAAGCAGGCGATAATGTAAAAGTTGGGCAGATGATCGGCGAAGCCGCGGGTTTTGTCTCCTCTCCTGTTCACGCAAGTGTTTCAGGCACTATAAAAAGCATCGATACCCTGGACGGCATAACAGGAGAAAAATCGGTAACAATTACAATCACTTCGGACGGGAAGCAGACTTCCTGGGAAGGAATCGCGCCTGTAAGTGTCACTAATCTGAAGGAATTTCTGGAAGCTGTCAGAAATTCGGGAGTTGTAGGACTTGGCGGCGCGGGATACCCGACAGCGCCGAAATTTACATTAAAAGAAACTGTCAAACTTGATTATATCCTTGTCAACGGCGCAGAGTGCGAGCCGTTCATCACTTCCGACACAAGAACGATGGTTGATGAAACAGGCTTTGTCTGGGAAGGCGTCCTTCTCATGAAAGAATATCTGCAGCCGAAAAATATCATTATCTGCATAGAAGGCAACAAACCCGAACCCATAAAAAAACTCAAGGAGTTATGCGAAGGCAAAGAAGGAATATCTGTCCGCGTTCTTCCGTCATTATATCCGCAGGGTGAAAGAAAAGTGCTTGTGTATAACGTAACAGGACGGATAGTGCCTGAAGGCGGACGGCTTCCCGATGTCGGATGCATTGTCGTAAACTGCACAACCGTCGCTACATTCGCAAAATACATCAAAACAGGCAATCCCCTTGTGTCAAAGTGTGTTACGGTAGACGGATCGGCTGTAAAAAAACCGAAAAACGTAATCGTCCCGATCGGCACTCCGGTGCGTGACATATTCGCGCATTGCGGCCTTCTTCCCGAAGGAAAAATGAATGACAATATCAAAAAGGTAACGCTCGGCGGTCCGATGATGGGAGTTGCAATTCCAAACCTTGACATTCCAATTGTAAAGATCACAAACGCTGTTCTGGCGTTTTCAGCCAAAGACGCGAAACCGCCTGAACCCGCAGCATGTATAAAATGCGGACGCTGTATATTCAAATGCCCGATGAACCTTATGCCGCCGAATATCGAAAACGCTTATGAGTTAAAAAAACCGGAGCTTTTAAAAAAGTTCAAGGTGAATATGTGCGCCGAATGCGCCTGCTGCGCCTTCACCTGCCCTGCAAAGAGACCGCTTGTTCAGGTTATGCTGCTGTCAAAAAACATGTTATGGGAATATGAGCAGGCGCAGAAGGAGGCGAAAAAATGAGCGATATAATGATTGTTTCGCCGGCTCCGCACATCAGCAGTAAATCCTCAGTAAACAGGATAATGCTTGATGTCATTATCGCCCTTCTTCCCGCTCTGGGAATTGCTGTCTGGATATTTGGAATCAGAGCGTTAATCGTCACATGCGTCTGCGTGATTTCCTGCGTTTTCTTTGAGTGGGGTTTTGAAAAACTTTTAAGAAGAAAAAATACAACCGGAGATTTCTCCGCGATATTAACAGGGATTCTGTTAGCCTACAATATCCCGCCTACAATCCCCGTCTGGCAGGCGGTTATCGGAAGTTTTACCGCGATCATCCTTGTTAAACAAATATTCGGAGGGTTTGGAAAAAATTTCGCAAACCCTGCCGTAACAGCCCGCATCGTAATGTTCCTTGCTTTTCCTGTAACAATGACAACATGGGTAGTTCCCTTTGATACTGTCACGGGAGCAACGCCGTTAGTCGAATTACTGCATATGTTCAGAAAAGAACCTTACTCGATACTCGGTAAATGGGAATTATTTCTGGGCGTACACGGCGGCTGTATCGGCGAAACAAGCGAACTTGCTCTTTTAATCGGTTTTATCTATCTGTTAATCCGCCGCGTAATTACTCCGATCATCCCGCTTGCGTTTATCGGCACTGTTTTTACGCTGACCGCTCTTGCAGGCGGCTTAGACTTCGGCGTCTACCATTTACTGACAGGCGGTTTGTTTTTAGGAGCAATTTTTTGCGCGACAGATTACGTTACCTCCCCCATCACAAACAGGGGACGCATAATTTTCGGGATCGGCTGCGGCCTTGTTACTGTGGTTATCCGTCTTTTCGGAAGCTACCCGGAAGGCGTTTCATTTGCGATTCTTTTCATGAACATGCTGGTTCCGTATATTAACAAGATTTCTTATAAAAAAGCGTTGGGAGGGTTAAAATGAAAAAAGAATTTATCATGCCCATAATCGTCCTTTCGCTTATATGCCTTTTTGTCTCAGGAGCGCTAGCCGTTGTAAACGGTTTTACAAAACCGGTGATTGATCTTGCGGCGGCGGAAAGAGCGGCAGCTGCAAGAAAAGAAATTATCCCGCAGGCGGACGGCTTTGAGCTTTTACATCCCGAAGGCGCGCCCCGTTCAATTACGGAAATTTACAGAGCGACAAATGATACCGGCTATATTTTTATGATTTCTATTCCCGGATACGGCGGCGACATCAAAATGATCTGCGGCATTGATAATAACGGCAGGATAATTAAAACAGCCGTGCTCGCCCATACCGAAACAAAGGGAATGACAGACCCCGTATTCGCGGAGCCACATCAAAACCAGTATCCTGGAAAAGATAAAAATCTGGAAAATATTATCCCGGTTACGGGAGCGACAATTTCGTCTAACGCATACAAAAGCGGCGTCCGCGACGCATTTATTGCGTTTGAACTGGTTCGCCGGTAAGGAGAAGTTATGAGCAAAAAAATATCGATCCTATTGAATGGAATAATAAAGGAAAACCCGGTGCTGGTACTCATCCTTGGGATTTGTCCCGCTCTTGCGGTTTCTACCCAGGCGGAAAACGCGATTGGAATGGGACTTGCTACAACATTTGTCCTTCTTGGATCAAATATCACAATATCCCTTCTGCGCAAAAGCATCCCGAATAAAGTGCGGATACCCTGCTACATCATTCTTATCGCGGGCTTTACTACCATAGTTCAGATGATCGTTGAAGCATACGCTTACGGTCTGTATCAGGCGCTTGGGATTTTCCTCCCGCTAATAGCCGTAAACTGCATTGTGTTCGCGCGCGCGGAAATGTACGCCAATAAAAACGGGGTTCTTGATTCGGCGGTAGACGCAATTGGAATGGGAGCGGGTTTTACCATCGCGCTTTTGATGATCGCGACGCTGCGTGAAGTGCTCGGTAGCGGCACATGGTTCGGATTTAAAATTCCTGTGCTGAACGGCAACAGCATCGAGGCTTTTACTCTTGCCCCCGGCGGATTTATTGCGTTCGGGATTATTATCGCGATCATTAATAAGGTTTCAAAAGGAAAGGCGATAAAAAGAGACAACTTCGGCTGTGAAGCCTGCCCGTCCAAAGCAGTGTGCGGCAAGTTCGCAGGCGTAAATGCAGAGGGAGCCAAATAATGGACTATAAAATTCTTGTTACGATAATAATCGGCGCTGTCCTTGTAAACAACTATATTTTGAGGCAGTTCCTCGGCGTCTGTCCGTTTTTGGGAGTCTCAAAAGATTTAAAAGGCGCGATTGGCATGAGCGCGGCGATCATTTTTGTCATGATCCTCGCCACAGCGGTGACATGGCCGATTCAAAAATTCCTTCTTGATAAAAACGGTCTTGGATTTTTACAGACAATCGTCTTTATTCTGGTAATCGCGACCCTTGTCCAGATCGTCGAAATCGTTCTTAAAAAATACGTGCCATCCCTTTATAAAATACTGGGTATCTATCTTCCGCTTATGACGACAAACTGCGCCATTTTCGCGGTGACGATTGTAAACATCAACAAAGAGTATTCATATATCGAAGCTCTTGTTAACGCTTTCGGTTCGGGGCTTGGCTTCTTCCTCGGCATGGTGATTTTTTCAGGTATCCGCGAGTACACCGAGAACACTGATCCGCCTGCGGCTTTTAGAGGTCTGCCGCTGACGCTGATTTCCGCGGCGATACTTTCATTTTCGTTTTTTGGTTTTAACGGCGTAATGGAAAACCTTTTCCGCCAGTGAGGGATATATGAACATAATAATAATTTCGGTTGTTTCGGTAACCGCTCTTGGGTTTATCTGCTCATCGATATTGAGCGTTGTTTCAAAATTGATGTATGTAAAAATTGATGAACGAATCGCGCTGCTAACGGAGATCATGCCGGGGGCCAACTGCGGCGCATGCGGCTATCCGGGATGCTCAGGTTACGCCTCGGCTCTTGTCACTGACAACGCAAAGACAAACCTCTGCACGCCGGGCGGCGCCGCTGTGCTTGCGAAAATCAGTTCCATTCTGGGAGTGGAAGCGGGAAGCATCGAATCGAAGATCGCCGTTGTCTCATGCAAGGGCGACTGCAAAACGCAGAAAAAAAAGTCGGAGTACCGCGGGCTTCAATCCTGCGCGGCGGCAAAGCAGCTCTACAGCGGAGAAAATTCCTGCGCGTTCGGCTGCCTGGGTTACGGCGACTGCCGGACAGTCTGCCCAAGCGGGGCAATCTGCATGGAAAACAATCTTGCGCGGATAATTCCGGCTCTCTGCACAGGATGCGGCATTTGCGTAAAAACGTGTCCAAACAAATTAATAACGATTGAAAGCGCAGACAGATCGGTCTTTATCCTGTGCAAAAATATCGAAAAAGGCGCGGTAACAAGAAAGAAATGTTCAAGCGGCTGCATCGCCTGCACCAAATGCGTCAGGGAATGTCCCGAACAGGCAATTTCAATGAAAGACAACCTTGCTGTAATTGATTATGATAAATGTTCAGACTGCAGGCGCTGCGTTGAAGTGTGCATGACAAAGTGCATTGGACTTGTTCGACAACCTGTAGTTTGAGCAAAAACTCAAGCTTGTCTCACAAGTCATAAAAAAAGCGCTCTGCGATTCCGCAAAGCGCCTTTGATATTCCAAAACAGAAATTATCCTCCGAACTTCTGAATGTAACCCATCACGAAAATGACCAAGATGAAAATCGGCAGTATCCATGTATAAAAGAATTTTCCGACTGCCGGGAAAGCCAATCCTGATCCGGAGTTAACTTCATTAATGAAATTATTCCAGCCCCATCCCTTTTTGGAAACACAGAAGAGAATATAAACAACTATGCCAAGGGGAAGTATGTTATTCGAAATTATAAAGTCCAGAAGCCCAAGAACGCCGTCTCCGTCTCCAAGCGGCTGAAATCCCGACCACAGGTTCCAGCCAAGAGCGCATGGAAGAGCCAGTATACAAAGCGCGATGCAGTTTACAATACAGGATTTCTTTCTGCTCCAGCCCTTGATGTCCATCGCGAACGACATGATATTTTCAAAAACCGCGACTGTAGTGGCAAGACCGGCGAATGACATAAGAATAAAGAACAATCCACCCCAAAGCTGGCTTCCGCCCGGCATTGTGTTAAAAACAGGAGGCAGAGTAACAAAGATAAGACCTGCTCCGGCGCTGGGGCTTACGCCGAACGCGAAACATGCCGGGAAGATTACAAATCCTGCCATGATGGCGGATAGAGTATCCAAGCCGGTAACAGTGATGGTATCTCCCATGAGCCTTTTGTCTTTCTTTATGTAACTACCGAAGATTGCCATACTGCCGATACCAAGGCTTAATGTAAAGGCGGCCTGGGCAAGCGCTTCATAAACAATTCTCCAGAATCCAAATTCCCTGAAAGCGTTAAGATTTGGCTTTAAATAAAACGCAACGCCCGCTCCCGCTCCGGGAAGTGTCAGCGCGCGGATCATCAGAATAACAAGAATCGCAAACAAGCCAATCATCATCGAATTAATAACTTTCTCTACGCTCTTTTGAAGACCTCCGCCGACAATTAAAAAGCCGATAATGGTAATCGCGAGCATCCAGCCGATAGTATTTGAAGGTTTTGATAGAAATTCGCCGAATAACGGACCTGCCTGAGCGGCTGTTACGCCGACAAAGTCGCCCTTAAACATTTTAAAGGTGTAACCCAGAATAAAACCGCAGATCGTTGTATAGAACATCATCAGGATATAATTACCGCCCATTGCCGCCCAGGAAAAGAGGTGCCATTTCTGACCGGGTTTTTCCAATACGTGGAATGAACGCGCGACGCTTTTTTGACTGGCGCGGCCTACGGCAAATTCCATTGCCATTACAGGTAATCCGAGAACTACCACAAAGACCAAATAGATAAGGACAAAAAGCGCTCCGCCATATTCGCCTGTTACCCAGGGAAAACGCCAGACATTGCCCAAGCCGATGGCGCACCCCGCCGAAAGCAGGATGAAGCCCAAACGAGACGAGAATGTTTCTCTTGATATGTTGTTACTCATGTCTTTAAATTTACATGAATTTTAACCTTATGGGAAGGGGATTGTTATAGAAAAAAGCCGCAAATACCTTTGGATTATCATGACGCAGTTTCAATTTTTTCTTTTTTACTGCCAGTTCTTTTAAGTTTAATGATGTGAAAAATATTGATACAGATACTGTATGAATTGATAAGAATAACGGGCATGTTTTTGATTAAAATACCGTAAGTCAGAAAACAAAACGACCCTGCCAAATTTATCAGCCGAAAATAAATGCCTCCGGTTATGGTTATTGAAATCGCAACAAGAAGCGAAGCAAGATAGCCGATCCAATTAACCATTGTTTCCCTCCGGTACACATATAAAAGTCTATGACGAGACTGCGGCTTTCGCAGCAGCCTCGTGTTTTTGGATTATTTCAACAATGCCGCAGGAATCTTGCCGCCATTTTCCGCGAGTTTTTTCATAACTTCCTTGTGAAGCCAGATATTTTTTTCTGCTGACCCGTCGGGATCGGTGCCTTTGTAGTTAAGTTCCGCGGCAAGCTGTTTGCGCGCATTCAAACTGCTGTCGATATCAAGCGCTTTTAATAAATCTACAATCGACTCGCGCCAGTTTGACTTTACACCCTTGGCTTTCACCGCCGCTTCAATAATGGCTTCTACATCGACAGGCTTCGCCGCGGTGGCAGCCTGCGTAACTTTCTCAGCCTGAGCTTTATTCGCAGCCATCGCGGCGGCTATCATTGCCGCGGTCTGTCCTGAAGGCTGTGAAGCTGCAGCAGTAGTTTTTGCCGGCTCTGGAGCTGCTTTTCCGAAAAGTTTTTCCTTAATGGAATCGAAAATACCCATGTTTTTCTCCTTTGGGTCAGTATTTGGATATTCAACCTGTCCGGCAATTGCCCCGCAAGTTATCCGTAATGGTCATTCTACAGCTTCCAGTTGTAAAAAACAAGAAGAATACTTGTTTCAATAAAATGTATTTTTACAACTTGTAAATTCTAATATATGGTAGTATATTATGCGTATGAAAAGTAAATATAAAATATTTGTAGTTTTATTGTTAACCGGAATGACTATCTTTGCACAAGCTCCGGATATGTCATTTTATATCGAAGAATACAACAGGACCAATTCAACGATTTTCCAAATGCTTGATATACTGCAGGCAGTCAGGGACGAAAAACTTACAGGGATTGGAAGTTTTTACCATGACGCCCTCAAGGTTTATATCACCAGATATCCAAATTTTCAACATAACCATGAAAGGGAAGCGATTGAGGAAGCCGCCAGAATTATCCTGCGCGGGCTTGCGGCTGAGAAATATACAGAAGCGGCTCCCCAGGTTTGGACTTTGGTTCAATACTTTGACATTATCCATCCTCAAAACGAAGGTCTTATAATGTATGAAGCCTATGTAACGATGGGGCAAATAGGCGGGAAGGAATTCGCGCATTACATAGCAATTCATCTGCAAGAATTTAACAACAGCGCGACTCCTGACTTACACACCAAGGCTGAAATACAAAGAGTAGTGCCTGGAGCAGTTAACGCGCTTGAGGCTCTCCGTGAACCGGTCGGCGTTAAGCCTGTTTTTTACGCATCAATTGGATGGTATGATGCTGATATAAAAGCGATAGCGTCGCAGGCATTCCCAAATATCGTTGACGATCCCGGCGAAATTATCGATGAAGTAATCCGGGATCCTTTTAACGGTCCGTCTGTCAAGCTCACAGCCTGGCAGGAAATGCTGAGAACCAAAGCGTCAGCCGCCTCAAAAGCGAAAGTTGCGGCTACAGCTCTTGAAATAAGTTATACATTCATCGCTCCTTCCCGTGAGTCTCAGAGCGTTTTAAGAACCATGCGCATGAGCGCCATAGATACAATCCGCTTAATGGGAGTTGCGGATGATTCGGTTTACGCTTTTATAGAGAGAACTTACAGAGAAGCTTTTGATACTCCAAACACGGATTTTGAAATAATCACTTTGATTGTAAGAACTTTATCGACCGTAAAAACCGATGAAGCGGTTGATCTTCTTACTGAATTCCTGCGCGGACTTCACTCAAGGAGACAGAGCGGTCCCTGGGGAATTGTTGAAAGAGATATAATGCAGATTGTTATTCCGGCTCTGGCAGCAACCGGAACCAAATCGCGGCTGTCGATCCAGCTTCTTACTGTTATATCGCGGTCTTCATTGTACACGGGCGCTGAACAGATTTGGGCGAGAAACGCTTTATCAGCATTGACATCAAACTAATAGAAGTTGAATTTTTAGATAGTTTTTTAAGGTGGTCTGTCTATAATTTGTCTACATTATAGACAGACTCTAGATAGTGTCTTTAAGGTTCCCGGAACCTTCAGTAAGCGCGCCAAAACAGAATTCAAAATTGCCGGCTCTAATTTCGTTTGTAAGTTTATCTGCGGCTTTGTCTGTTTTGGCGGTTTTTCCCTCAGCGGCTTTTTCCAATTCAACAGCCTCTTCTTCAGCGTGTAATTTGATGACTTGCATCGCATGACGGGACTGTTCCGCCAATAACGCGTTGCGGCTTGGCGCGGCGTCGCCCTGATTAAACTGTTTTCTTTGTTCTTCCGTGATGTTTATCACAGGCGTAAACCTGCGGACTGCCTCTTGTTTTGGTTTTTGAGTCAGAACATACCGGCTTGTATCTACATCCGGCATAATTTGATCTTTTTTTTCGTGTTTATCGCTTTGCAGATGAAGAATTTCCTGAACAGATAATATTTTCTTCTCATCCTTTTTCATGACATTGTTATACATTACTTTTTCGAAAATTTCAAGCGTATACCTGTGTCAGAAAATCAGTGGTTTCATATAACATTAATATTGACAATTTATATGAAAAAATATAGCATCTATAATATTAAGTTTTTTTGCTGCTGGTTTTCTTTGTTGTTGGTTCGCAATCTCTTGCGAATACCACGCAGAAGGAGATAGGGGTCTGAGCTCTGGGGATTAACACAAAAAAACCGATAATAACCCGGGAGGCTCAGATGGAAAATCAGCCCAATAATGAAGATAGATTGCTTCAACCTGTAATGTCAAAACGAGGTGAGGTGATTGGGATTGGCAAGTTTAAAATACCAAAAACTAAAGAAATTACACATGAAATCCAGCCGCTAGCGTTTATAAGCATTAAAACATCAGATGACTCTTTTATATCAACTTGTATTCATTTACGCCTGGATGGATATGGCAAAACGGAAGAAGAAGCTGATAAAGATATGATGGAAAACGCCTCATATTTTATTTCTCAGAATTTCTCTAAACTGTCAGATGAAAATGCATGGGATAATCTTGAGGAATTGTTTGCATGTGATGACTGGTCAAGTGAACTATGGAATGTTTACCACAAATTCCAAATTCAATTATCCAGGCAGGGAAACCCAATGACAGACCATGCTGCCGAAATTTTTACCCGGCTTATTCGGATATTGGACTGGGAGAAGGAGCTTGTAAACAGGGAAAAAGTGTTATTATACAAAGAAAAAAAGCTTGGTTTCCTTAAAAAAGAGCTTAAAGTTCGGGAAAAGGAGCTTGGGATAATAGAAGAAGGACTTTTAGATCGAAAAAAACAATTAGAGGAATGGAAAAATGATCTGGTAAACTGGGCAAATGAATTAGAAAAAATTGAGATTATAAACAAAGGAATTGCATATTATTTAATGGGTAAATTACGTTCAGCGGGAACTGTCTGATGTATTCGGTTAAATCCATCATTGACGAGCTTAAAACCAATAAAGATTTTACCTGCGATAATATCGACGATGTAAAATGCCCATCCCCTTCCACACACGATTGTCCGAACCCAAAAGACCCTGCAGACTGTAAACAATGTCTTAATCGGAATTGTACGCAAAAAATGGTGATATATTATAAAAATAAAAGATTAGGTCTGTTATTTCCAAAATTTATGGTTTCAACCTACAACCAGGACGGTTTCATAGATGAAAATGATTCTTCCTTAACACAGATGATACGCCGCGGTCTAGATAAAAAAAAATTCGCACAGGTTATTTGAGCTTTTCCAAAAATTGAAGTTTTAGAAAGCCTTATTTTAAATAAAAATTCCCCCCTGCCGTAAAAAAAAGACTGTCCTAAGGACAGTCTTTTTAAAGTCAGTCTTGGGTACGTTTAGTAACACATGATGGGGCGTACTCTTTGATTCGAATTTTTCAATGACCTCATTATAGCAGTGTTTAGGAATTCAGAAGTAGGAATCGAATAATCGACAGTAAATGCAGTATCTGTATCAGCTGCGTTTTGCGTTGAAGACCAATAACGACCACTCATGGGGGTAGCTCCGATATCAATGAACCTCTGTCTATTATCAAGGCTATATGTATACAACATAGCAAGTTCCTTCAAACTCGGTAAGAACCATCCGGTAGAATTATAAGTCCCTCTGTTAGTATTCGTAATAGTAATGGATTTAATTCTATTATACAAACTCGTTACACCGCTTGGAGCAGAAGTTGTAGGATACTCGTAAGTATAACTATAATACGTATTCTCGTAAGTATACCCTACGCTTTCTTTCGCGGCAGGCGCGTTTGGATCACCACTACCGGTAACAAGAATAAGATTCGTATTTCTTCTGCCCGCATAAACCGCTTCTTCGCCTACAAGAGCGCTAACCTTTGGTGCACGGGGCGCTACTGATGTCCATGTAGACGCCCATTTATGAACTGCCGCTGTAGCTAAGTCAACACGAGCAGCCTCAAAGTAAACGATTTGCGGGAAACCGCTATTAGGTTTTGCCTCAACCATGGGATATTCCGTTGACCCGCCGTTTGCAATAGGACCATCTGTATTATCAAGCAGCATCACACCATTGCCAGTACTATCGTACGCAAATATAATACCGCCGCCCATACCTTTCATGCCAGGCACAGCTGGTAAACCACACACAGGCGTACCTGATTCATTATGCTGTAGATTAACACATTTTTGAAGCTCAATGGTTCCAGGCGATCTGTTAATCCAATCAAAATCGTGACCAAGCTCTTTTACCTTTCTGAATAACGATGGAGTTCGTTGTAATTCAGCTTTAAGAGCATCAGACTCTGTATAACTTGCAGGAATAGTACCACTATAAACAGCATCATAAGTGCTTGTCCATGCGTATTCAGTTTTAAAATCGCATCCACTTTGAGCCCAACGTGATGCCAGCGGATATTCGATTTCAGGATCATCAGAAGTACCATCATACACAGCAATAGTAACCCGAGTACAATCTGTTACCTCATAACCAGAACCTACGCAAAGAGGATGTTTATACGTTACCCATTTTGGGTCTGGCTGATTTGACGCATTCCGCGTATATATATGTCCAAGTGGCTGAATATAATTAAACGCCTCTTGAAAACATCTGTCACAAGTCGATTTCCGCACACCACCTGCAGTACAAGAAGGTATACTAACAGATTCAGTAAAGTATGTAGATGAAGTGTGAGAGTGTCCAAGCGCATTCTTTACCCGAGTTTCATGGGTTCCACAGCCATAAGAGCAAGGAGAGCTTTCATTACCTGCCTGGGTACATGTAGCAGGACTTCCGTAATCTGTCCAGTTGCTGTACTCGTGGTCAATTTTCGCCGCTCCCGATGATCTGATTTTTTGCGGATGCGCCGGATTCCTTTCGCATAACCATATTCCCCCTCCTCCCGCTACCATACACGGTCGTCCTTCTGGATTTGGAATAAAGGCGCCTGAATAATCACAATTTTCTACGCCATTAACTATACCTGGAGTCAAGGCTTGTGAGGATATAGCCCGTTCACTTGGACATGTTCTGCATTTTTCATTGCCAGAGCCTCCGCTTACACAAGTAGCAGCGACTGCATTCGATAAAGGTTGATAGCTATGGATTCCTGTTGCCGGAATAACTGCCTCAGAATTTGGCTCAGTAGCGCCGCAGGAACATCTCCTGTCCGTAGCGCCGTTCTCTATACAGGTAGCAGCTTTAACAATAAAAGTCGCATAATTATGTACATGCTCCTCTGGTTCAGGATCAGGCTCAGGGCATGCGGTCATTGTAAAACCAATAATCAGCGCAATACCGATGATCAGTATATTCCTCAAATATTTTTTCATTTTGGTTCTCCTCCAAAAAATTATACAGCAACACAGCCGCAGAATGCAGGAATTAGAAATTCCAATAAAAGAGACTTATGTCCATATTATAAAAATACCAAAGATTTCAGGAAATGTCAACAGAAAATGTTGAAAATGTTGTGAAAAGAGCGGTTTTGAACGCCAGCCCTTCTTTCTGACAGCCGCCTGCGCCTTATTAGGTCTGTCCATAACGTGTCCTCGTTATAGATATACCCCATATATAGCGTACCTCCGCCGTCCACAACACCATAAAAAGCGTCTCCCGCCGCTTTTTTGAAAACTACGCATCAACCGCAGCTCAATTTCGCCCGAAGAAAGACCCTGTCAAGATCTTTCCCGCCTCTGTTTAACACCCTGTTATATCCCTCTAGTATACATCGGCTGATCATTCCGCCTGTTTTAGCACAAACTGATGATTGCTCCTTTTTCATGCGGCGGGAAGGGTCTGGGGGGATTCACACGGCGGTAAGAATAGCCGTTACCGCAGTCGTTTTTCTACTTCATCCAATGAGAGACCTTGTCTAAAAAGGGCGAGTATTTTTTCCTGTCCTTGCAACAAGCCTTGTTGTAATCCTTCAGTAATGCCCTCTTCGCGGCCTTCAGCATGACCTTTTTCGTGAGCTTCTTCCTGCCATACCTGTTTGGCGTCGTCCCAGTTCCATTCAGTCATCAGCATGTTCATTACCTCCGAGGCGTTTTTTTCAAGAAACTCTCTCATTATATCATGACTCCGGCAGTAATACACCGCCTTTTTCACTGCTTCTCTGCGGTTATACCCCTCTTTCCCAAATTCACGCTCTTTGGCTATAAGCGCGCTGTAATGCGCCAATGTCTTGCATTTCTTGATTATTGCCTCATTCTTCCCCTCATTGATGTTAAATGTTTTAACCACAAGCTCAAGAGCTGGAACCGTTTTTTCAGGCAGATTTAACCCTTCAGTGTTTTCAAACATATCTGATAATTTCTCTGTCTTTACGTCCGGGAAAGGAGCTTCACCGTTATAGAGGACAAAGAATTCCGGTCTGGGTATTTTCATTTTTATTTCTGAGTAGATTTTTTTCGCATCGATTATCTTTTCGTAGATACGTGCTGCATAGATCAACAGACGCAGAGCCATATTTGGGTTGACTGTTGACTGGTGTTCGATCAGAACGACCAGCTTACCTGCGATTTCAAAGGATATATCGTTAATTCTGTCCATGAACATAACTTCGTTCAGGGTATTAATTACGACAGGCGTATCTTTGGGAAGAGTTACGTTTTCAAGTGCGCAGTACAGTTCACGCAGTATGTCGGGGTTACTGAAGATAAACGAGAAAACGCTGGACTTATAACTGTTATTCAAATCCATACACAGCTCCATAAAGAGGATTTTGACCTTCAGAAAAGAAAGTCATACCCCTATATGGGTGCGAGCATGGAGTACGCTTTACTGATATTGAAATTAATCTGAGATTTTTTACTTGGCGGAATGAGAGGAGGTTGAGAATTTTCACACGGCGGCGCGGCGAAACGGAGGTACGGCGGTTTTATTTGTAGTTTTATTTATAGCTACCTCTGTGTCTCTGCGCCGCTGTGTGAGATAATTTCGAACAAGCTGTTAAGGATTAGAAGTTATCGCAGCCGTTGTTTTATTTCTTCCAAAGAGAGACCTTGTTCAAGGAGAGCGAGGACTTTTTCCTGTCCTTGCTGCATGCCCTCGATTTTACCTCTTCTCTCGGCGGTGAGCAGGTCAGAGATTCTGTCAGTCTCTGCCATCCGCCGGCTTCTCTGGATGGCTTTTTCACGTTCATCCTGACTAACTTCCTGTAATAATTGAGCTGCCATGTCAATCTCCTTCTTTTCGTCAATTATACCATTAATCAGATTTCTGTGCACGGGATCGGATGCGTAACCAAAAAATACAGCCCACATTTCAAGCGATGTTAATTTACCTGCTGGTTTCTTCAGTGTATCACTTAACTTGCTTAACTCGATTATTACCATGTTGATTTGATCTGTGAGCTGTCTGCCGTCTTGAGTCCTCAGCGAGAATCTGCTGACATAATCAACTTGCTCAGGGAAAACCGCCGCTGTACAGAATGTAATCTGGTATGTCCTCACTAAGTCGGAATATTCTATTCCTTTGGATTTCTGTGACGAATGGAGATCAGTCAGGTAGTAGACATATTTGTTGATAAAATTTACATGTTTTTCTCCTATTTCTTCTCTTTTTAAGCAGTGCATTTCCACATCAACCTGATCGCCTGTGTCAATGGTGCAGTTAACATCAAAACGTTCATGTTTTTCATCTGTATCCATTGGCGGAACCTCATTATTCCGCAGTTGAACATCAACGACTTTTCGTTCGATTACAGTTGATACTACGTCAATTAAAACCTGTTTCGCGTCCGGGTGTGTCAGAAGCGTTTTGAAAATACGGTCATCAGAAGGCGGAAGGATATCCGCGTCCATTGGAAATTTACTCATCTGCCTGTCTCCTTGGGGTTTTTTTAATATGTTGAATGTTTTTCATACCCTATATGGGTGCGGACTTGCAGTTTTGCTTTACTGATATTGAAATTATCTGAGGATTTTCACACGGCGGCGCAGAGGCACATTAAAATTAAAATTGAAATTCTTGACATACTATTAAAAATTGTTATATGCTCTGAAGAGTCTTGAAGATTTTTTTTCAAAAGATTGGGAAAGATTTAATTGTTTTATGTATCCTCTGTAGTTGGTATAGCTTTTTGTAATTCCTACATGATTTTTTGGGGAGATGGTATGTTAAATGAAAGAGAGACGCCGTTTTCATTCACAGAAGAAGAGTACGAAGCATTTAAGAAGAAAGTGTTTACCTTTGACAATGAGCGAAAAAGCGACCAGCCGCTTTTTGTAGAAATGCTTGAAGATATATCCCGTTTTGAAAAAACCAAAACGTGCAAACTTCTTGTTAAAACAATTTCAGGAATGTAAATCACCATGGCAAATAAACCTGTAGAATTTAAGACTTGGACAGAATTCAGCTACATCGAAATGGCTGCCTTTCGGCAACCTTTTCTAAAATTGAAAAAGAGTATATCCCCCATAAATTGAAGCTGTCCGAAAATGGACTTGTTGACAAAGCAACAAAAATCATAATAGGAATGCTATAATAGGTCTCGGAGGGGAATCCAATGATGGGACGAAAGAATAAACAATTGTGCATGATTATGATCGATATGGAAGAGTTAATAC
>Ga0209755_10001979_pt1 | contig 29506 bp, 43 predicted proteins | sample TergutCo191P1_FD_187301 | JGI IMG/M metagenome (GOLD analysis project Ga0209755, IMG submission 187301) | Cornitermes sp. P1 segment gut microbial communities from Petit-Saut dam, French Guiana - Co191P1 (SPAdes) (version 2) | ecosystem: Host-associated > Arthropoda: Insects > Digestive system...
TGACGATGGCAAAGTGGTTCCACCTGTTCCCATCCCGAACACAGCAGTTAAGCACTTTTACGCCGACGATAGTCCATTCGGGCCAAAATAGGTAGTTGCCAGACATTTCTTTTATACGGAGGATTAGCTCAGCTGGGAGAGCACCTGCCTTACAAGCAGGGGGTCGGCGGTTCGATCCCGTCATCCTCCACCATTTTTTAATTAGTGCCATTAGCCGAAATAGCTCAATCGGTAGAGCAACTGACTTGTAATCAGTAGGTTGCGGGTTCAATTCCTGTTTTCGGCACCACTATTGTCCCGTTAGCTCAGGTGGTAGAGCACTTGACTTTTAATCAAGGTGTCGATGGTTCGAGTCCATCACGGGACACCATTTCTAATTTAATGCCCGGGTGGTGAAATCGGTAGACACGCAGGACTTAAAATCCTGTAGCGAAAGCTGTGTCGGTTCAAGTCCGACCCCGGGTACCACCAAATTTTGGGGCCTTAGCTCAGCTGGGAGAGCGCCTGCTTTGCACGCAGGAGGTCAGCGGTTCGATCCCGCTAGGCTCCACCATTTAATTTTAGAAATCAAACCTGGGGCTTTAGCTCAGCTGGGAGAGCGCTTGCGTGGCACGCAAGAGGTCAGCGGTTCGATCCCGCTAAGTTCCACCAGTACTCAATTTAATAGATACTTTGTTAAAGGTCACCAAATCACCTAATTTGGCGGTGTAGCTCAGCTGGCTAGAGCGCACGGTTCATACCCGTGAGGTCGAGGGTTCAAGTCCCCCCGCCGCTACCAGTTTGGGACCCGTAGCTCAGGTGGTTAGAGCCACCGGCTCATAACCGGTTGGTCGTAGGTTCGAGTCCTACCGGGTCCACCACCAAGTATCAAACACAAACGGAGGAATACCCAAGTCCGGCTGAAGGGATCGGTCTTGAAAACCGACAGGCTGTAAAAGGCGCGGGGGTTCGAATCCCTCTTCCTCCGCCATCTTTATATTTTTAATACCGCGGGATAGAGCAGTCTGGTAGCTCGTCGGGCTCATAACCCGAAGGTCATTGGTTCAAATCCATTTCCCGCAACCAAAATGGTCCGGTGGTGTAGTGGTCAACATGCTTGCCTGTCACGCAGGAGATCGCGGGTTCAAGTCCCGTCCGGATCGCCACTTTTGGTTGGCTCTGTAGCTCAGTCGGTAGAGCAGCGGCCTGAAGAGCCGCGTGTCGACGGTTCGATTCCGTCTGGAGCCACCACGATTTATCATTAAAGTCTTGTAAAAACAAGACTTTTTTTGTATAATATTAATATATACGAAAAGAGGTATCTTAAAATGAATCAATTTCCCAATGATTTTAATCACGAAACATCACAAGATCAGGAATTTCAAAATGATAATAATCTTGAAATTAGTACGCCAACACCAGCACCAAAAGTAGATAAAGTTGCTGAATCTTTCGCAATCATTTCTATTGTTGCAGGTATTTTAGCTTTTTCACTACCAGTACCAATTTTAGACATTCTTTTAGGAATTGGTGGTTTAGTATTAGCTATTTTAGCGCGTAACAAAGGCATAAAAGGTTTAGCCACAGCTGGTTTAATTCTTTCAATTATTGGTATAGTAGTAGCAGTACTATTTACTTATAATTACTTTACTGGTGACAGTAGTTGGTGGATGCCGTTTAATTAAACCCCATAAATAAAAAATAAAAACAGTAAATAAAATAGAAAATTTATTAGAAAATGTTAATTTGACTATTAAATTATCTATTTTTTACAATGTTAAAGAAAATAAAATGATTAAAGAAAGGTATAAAAATATGAAAATAGCATGGATCGGGACTGGCGTAATGGGCAAACCAATGGTCTCGCACTTAGTTGATAGTGCCTATGAAATTGCAGTATATGTCCGCTCAGAAGCTAAAATAAAAGGTTTACACCCAGCTATTAAAGTTTATACTAATCTTGAAGAATGCGTCAAAGATGCAGACTTTATTTTCTCTATTGTTGGTTATCCGAAAGATGTTTTAGAACTTTATGAGAAGATATTTAAGGTTGCCAAAGAAGGAGCAATCCTCATTGATATGACCACTTCATCGCCTACTTTGGCCGTCCAACTTCATGAACAAGCCCATCTTTTAGGGTTAAGAATGTTAGATGCCCCAGTCACTGGTGGTGAAATTGGTGCGATAAAAGGGACATTAACCGTTATGGTTGGTGGCTGTGAAAGTGCTTATGAAAAAGTTTACTCTATCTTAAAGTTTTTTGGTAAAACGATTAATTATGTGGGTGAGGCTGGTAGCGGCCAACGCACTAAATCAGTTAATCAAATCGCGATTGCTGGTAGTTTATTAGGCACAATTGAAGCCTTAGTTGTCGCCATGGAAAACTACTTAGACCTGAATACAGTTTATAGTATTGTTGGTAATGGCTCAGCTGCCTCGTGGCAACTTCAAACCAACGGTAAAAAGATTATTGACGGTGATTTCAAACCAGGGTTTTATATTAAACATTTCTTAAAAGACTTAAAGATTGCCCAAGAATCAACTCAATATAATTTAAGGGGTCTTAATACAGTCATTGATATGTTAGAACGCCTAGTGGAATATAACTATGCTGATGAGGGAACTCAATCGCTAATCATGTACTATTTGGATAAAAAAATATCAAAATTTAATAAATAAGGAGCCAATAAAATGGATGATTTCAAAAACTTAGCAAATACTTTATTAGTGGATTTATTTAACCACATATTAACAATTCACGATAAAACATTAAAGAAAAAAGGTGTGCCACTATCAATTACAGAGGTACACGTTTTAGAAGCAATCAATAAAGTACCAGTACAAACCATGAGCAATATTGCCAAAGAATTAAGAGTAACTGTTGGTACTTTAACCACCTCTTCAACTGGCTTAGTGAAAAAAGGTTATGTAGAAAGATACTACGATGAAGCTGATCGTCGTAAAGTATTTTTACGTCTTAAACCAAATGCCTTAGACATCTTAAAGATTCACGATGAGTATCATGAAAATATGATAAACGCTTTATTTGATGATTTAACTGATGAGGAAAAAGAATCAGTAGTTAAAGTTTTACAAAGATTATCACGTTTCTTCCACGAAAAATATTAAAAATAACTTAATTCACCCGACAATTTTGTCATTTTTTTCAAAACTTATGACAAGCAAGTCGTATCGTGTTAAAGCCCATTGAAACTAAATAAAAATAGATATAAAATATACTTGCCGAAAGAAGGAGGTATATTTTTTATGAGAACAGATGATTTTGTTTTAGATTTAAGTACTCAGGTACTAACTATTAACGACAACAACCGCCAACGTATTATCGCTAAAATCCAAACAATCTTTGATGATGAGATTGCTAGAATCAAACAGATGTCGCAATTAAAATTAGGTGATCACCTCTTTTATGAGTTTTTACCCAAAAGGATTATTAAGATTTATCAAGGAATCAGAAAAATTCTTTTAGATACATTACCTAAAAACATCTTAGACCAATTTGATTCACTATTTAATGATGAAATCTTAGCGATGGATAGTGAGGAATTAGATTGTCATGCTTATGAATTTATTGATGCTTGCTGTGAAGTAACCCGGATTAAGTTAGAATTATTAATTCTTTATGAAAGTTATTCTAAGGCTTATTTACACGTTACTAACTTTACGCCTATTCACGCGACTAATCTTTTAGATATCGCTCCTAAGGTGAAAGTAGTAGATGAGATAGATGTTTTCAGTAAAAGAATTATTTCTACTAACCTTGAAGGTATTAAAAACATTGAAGGCCAATTATCAGTCCAAGATCTTAAAAGAAAAGAAAGTGATTTTTTCATTGGATTTGATATCGCAATGTCTTCTGAGTTATTAATTGATTATTCACAAGTAGATTTTGTGTATCTTAACTTAGACTTATTAATTTTAACTAAAAACGATGAGCGTAAGCAAATCTATGAAAACATCGCCAAAGTTTATAAACACTTACCATTAGTAGTTAAAATCCAAAATACCGAAACCTTGATGCAACATTTCGGGTTTACTAACTTTAATCCTAAATTAACTGAAAAACATATCCGTAAATTCACAAAAGTCATTGAGGCTCAAATTCATGATTGTTTAGATTATTTTGAAGGCAATCAATTAAGTTTTGTTGCCCCAAGAATTTATCGGGGAACAGAGTTTGCCTGGTTCAGACAAATCTTTAAGAAACTAGCTAAGCAAAAAGATATTAATTTAGGGGTGTGTTTTGATCACGAATATAGCGCTAGTCATCATGATGAATTCAAAAAGTTTGATTTTGCGGTCGTGGAATGTGATTTATTATTTGAGTCATATAACGATGAAATAGAATTCAATAGTGCTGCCTTTAAGACCTTTTATAAAGAAGAATTAAGAAATCTACATTACGGTATTTATCGTAAAAGAAGAAGAGATTTTGCTTACTTAGGCACAATTAATGACCGTGAGGTTTTACATAAATTAATTAATAGTGGTTATAAACGCTTTATTGTTAATTCAACCCAATTAGAAGATTTACAAGAATTAATTGCTAAATATCACGATACTCGTGGTAAATGTAAAAAGGAAAATCTAGCTTGCCCGATGTGTTAAGATATAAAAAAAGAAGTAATGCCAGGCCAAATCCTAGGATAGGCGATGCCAACTTAATGGCGGTCTTTTACTTCATATAAATATTATACACCCCATTTAATTAAAAGTCAATAAAAAGGAGTTCTTGATGAAAACAAATTTCTCACTTAAAATGAAGTATTTGTCAGCAAAAGAAGTCTCACTTAATTAGACGCAAGTTACTTAAAAAGTTAAAATTAGCATTATAAATACGAAAAAGGTTGCAATTAGCGATCTTTTTTTGTATAATAATAAGGCTTGCGTTTTTTGCGCAAAGTTATGATATGGAAGGTTGTCGGAACACGGGTAGCCGTTGTCTGTGTGACGGGTTTTTCCAAGGAGCTAGTCTATGGCGAGATTATAGACGAAAGGAGAAAGAAAAAATGGCAAATTCAGTAAAAATTGTTTTGAAGGCTTATGATCATAAATTAATTGATGCATCAGCTAAAAAGATTGTGGACATTGTAAATCGTACGGGTTCAAAAGTACAAGGTCCAGTCCCTCTACCAACTAAAAAAGAGGTATTCACAATCTTACGTTCACCGCACGTTAATAAAACATCACGTGAACAGTTTGAAAGACGTACGCACAAAAGATTGATTATTGTAACCGAGTTAAACTCAAAAACAATTGATTCAATTATGAAAACTGATATTCCATCAGGAGTATCAATCCAAATTAACCAAAAATAATAGAAAGAGGAAACAATTATGGCCAAAGGAATCTTAGGTAAAAAAATTGGGATGACACAAGTTTTTGATGAAAACGGAGTGTTAATTCCAGTAACAGTAGTTGATGTTGCTGATAATGTAATCTTACAACAAAAAACTATTGATGTCGATGGATATGTGGCAACCCAAGTAGGGTTTGAAACTAAACGCGACAAATTAAGCAACAAGCCTGAACAAGGACACGTTGCTAAGGCTAACACAGCACCTAAGCGCTTCGTTAAAGAAATTAGATTTAAGGGTGCGCCAAGTGAATTAGCAGAATTAGCAGTTGGAGCAGTGATTAAAGCTGATATCTTTACGGCAGGAGATGTTGTAGATATTCAAGGAACATCACGCGGTATGGGGTTTGAAGGAAATATCAAACGTCATAACCAAACTCGTGGTCCAATGTCACACGGTTCAAGATACCACCGTGGACCAGGATCAATGGGAGCAATCAAAGGCAAACTTAAAGGTAAAAACTTACCAGGACATATGGGAGCAGAAACTGTGACTGTCCAAAACTTAAAAGTGATTGCTGTTGATACAGAAAATGAAGTATTATTAATTAGTGGATCAATTCCAGGACCAAAACGTGGTTATGTAATGGTAAGATCTGCGATTAAGAGTGCGAAGTAAGGAGTGAATGAATATGGCAAAAGTAATTAAAAATGTAAAATTAAACCAAGACGTATTCGGTATTACTCCTAACCAACAAGTACTATACGATGTGGTTAATGCCCAAAGAGCAGCAATGCGTCAAGGCAACGCGACCGTTAAAACGCGTGCTGAGGTTTCTGGTGGTGGTAAAAAACCATGGCGTCAAAAAGGGACTGGTCGTGCAAGACAAGGATCAATTCGTTCACCACAATGGCGTGGTGGTGGAATTGTGTTCGGTCCACAAAAAAGATCTTATGCAGTTAAAGTAAATCAAAAAGTTAAGCAATTAGCTTTAAGATCAGCTTTATCAGCCCAAGCATTAAAAGAACAATTAATTATTGTTGATTCTCTAAACTTAGTTGATGCGAAAACTAAATCAGCCGCTCAATTAATGAAAGATTTAGGAATCACTGGAAGAGTAGTTTTTGTTGATGGTGCCTTTAATGAAAATTTAAGCATTGCAGCAAGAAACATTCCAAAAGTATTAGTAACATCGGCTTCACACGTTTCAGTTTATGATTTATTAAACTGCCAAACGTTAGTATTATCAAAAGAAGCAGTGACTTACTTTGAGGAGGCATTAGCATAATGGCAGTCTTAACTAAATATTATGAACTAATTGATTCACCAATCATTACTGAACAAACAATGGAGTTAGTAGAAAAAGAAAATAAATATACTTTCAAAGTATCTAAAACTGCTAATAAAGTAGAAATTAAAAAAGCCATTGAAGCAATCTTTAATGTAGATGTAGTGTCAGTGAATACAATTAATGTAGCACCTAAACCAAAAAGAATGGGTCGCTATGAAGGATATAAATCAGGTTACAAAAAAGCGATCGTTAAATTGGCTATTGGTCAAAAAATCGATGCCTTTGGTAGCTAATAGAAAGTGAAAATTATAGGAGAATAATTATGGCAATTAAAAAATATAAGCCGACCACTAATGGTCGTCGTAATATGTCAGTTTTGACATTTGAAGAAATCACAACCTCAACTCCTGAAAAATCACTACTTGCTCCAATTACCAAAACTGGTGGACGTAATAACCAAGGTAAAACTACGGTTCGTCACATTGGTGGTGGTGCCAAAAGGAAGTATCGTATTATTGACTTTAAGCGTAATAAAGATGGTATTCCTGGGAAAGTAGCAACGATTGAGTATGATCCAAATCGATCAGCTAATATCGCTTTAATTAACTATGTTGATGGTGAAAAAAGATATATTATTGCCCCGAAAGGCTTAAAAGTAGGAATGATGATTGAATCAGGTGTTGGTGCCGATATTAAAGTAGGTAACGCTTTACCGATTATGAATATTCCAGTTGGTACAGTAGTGCACAATGTGGAATTATCACCTGGTAAAGGTGGTCAATTAGCCCGTTCAGCAGGAGCATCAATCCAAATCTTAGGTCGTGAAGACAAATATGTCTTAGTAAGGCTACAATCTGGTGAAGTGCGTAAAGTATTAGGTACTTGTCGCGCAACTATTGGTGCTGTTGGTAATGAAGCATATGAATTAGTGAATATCGGTAAAGCTGGTAGAAGCCGTCATATGGGTATTAGACCAACTGTACGTGGTTCAGTAATGAACCCGAATGATCACCCACACGGTGGTGGAGAAGGGCGTACACCAATTGGTCGTAAGTCACCAATGACCCCTTGGGGTAAAAAAGCACGTGGTATTAAAACCCGTGATACGAAAAAGGCATCAAATGATTTAATCATTCGTCGCCGTACGAAGTAATAGGAGGAAATTATGGCACGTTCAGTTAAAAAAGGACCGTTTGCTGATGATCATTTAGTTGTTAAAGTAGCTAAAATGAATAAAGCAAACGAAAAAAGAGTGATCCAAACTTGGTCAAGAAGATCAACGATCTTACCAGAGTTTATCGGTCACACAATAGCAGTTTATAACGGAAGAGAACATATTCCTGTGTATATTACTGAAGATATGGTCGGACATAAGTTAGGTGAGTTTTCACCGACTAGAACTTATCGCGGTCACGAAAAAGACAAAAAAGCGAAAAAGAAATAATTGGAGGAGAAAAAAATGGAAGCTAAAGCTATTGCTAAAACAGTACGTATTGCTCCGCGTAAAGCCCGATTAGTAATTGATCTAATCCGTGGAAAACAAATTAAAGAAGCACAAGCCATCTTGATGTTTACCCCGCGTGCGGCCTCACCAATTATCTTAAAGGTGTTAAACAGCGCGGTTGCTAACGCAACTAACAACCTGTCACTTGATGCTGACAGTTTATATGTTAAAGAAGCCTTCGTTGGTGAAGGTGTAAGAATTAAAAGAATGATGCCAAGAGCCAAAGGTTCAGGCGACATTATTCAAAAGAAAACAAGCCACATTACAGTTGTGGTTGCACAAAAAGAGTAAAGGAAAGAGATCATGGGACAAAAAACTAATCCAAATGGTTTAAGACTGGGTATTACGCATTCTTGGGAATCTAAGTGGTATGCGGATTCTAAAAATGTACCAGCATTAATTAAAGAAGATTCTGTTATTAGAAACTATTTATACAAAGCGTATCCAAAAGGCCGTATCTCGCAAATTGAAATTGAGCGTGTGGCTGGTCGTGAAAAACCAAGAGTAAAAATTACATTATGGTCATCTAATCCAGGGATCGTAATTGGTCAAAAAGGGGTAATTTTAGAAAAACATAAAGCAACCCTTCAATATTTAACAAAAAAAGAAATCGTTGTTGATGTCTTAGAAGTTAAATCACCTGATAAAGTAGCGTTACTTGTGGCGCAAAATATCGCAGAACAATTAGAAAATCGTGCATCTTTTAGAAGAGCACAAAAAATGGCAATGCAAAGAGCACTAAGAGCAGGTGCTAAAGGTGTTAAAACGATCGTTTCTGGTCGTCTTGGCGGAGCGGAAATGGCTCGTAGTGAAGGTTATTCAGAAGGTAGAGTGCCACTACATACTTTAAGAGCAGATGTTGATTATGCAACAGCAGAAGCGAAAACTACGTATGGTATTTTAGGAATTAAAGTATGGATTTATCATGGTGAAGTATTACCTGGTCAATCAACACTTGATACTAGAAAACCATTTGAAACGCCAAAAGGAAGAACGGATCGTCCAAGACGTCCAGCCCCAAAAAAAGAAGCTAAAGGAGGAAACTAATTTATGTTAATGCCAAAAAGAACTAAATATCGTCGTCCTCACCGCGTTAGTTATGAAGGGGTAGCTAGAGGAACTAATAAAATCATTAATGGTGATTTTGGTTTAGTTGCTCAAGAAGGTGCTTGGATTACTAACCGCCAAATTGAGGCAGCACGTATCGCGATGACACGTTATATGAAACGTCAAGGTAAAGTGTGGATTAATATATTCCCGCACTTAGCGAAAACAAAAAAGCCTCTTGAAGTAAGGATGGGTTCTGGTAAAGGAGCCCCTGATCAATGGGTAGCAGTGGTTAAAACTAACAAAGTAATGTTTGAAATTAATGGTGTATCAGAAGAGATTGCCAGAGAGGCTTTAAGATTAGCTTCACACAAACTACCAATCAAAACTAAAATTGTCAAAAGGGAGGAAGCGTAATAATGAAAGCAGCCGATATTCGTAAGTATTCAACTACTGATTTAGAAAAAAGAATTGCTGACCTAAAAGCGGAATTATTCAATTTACGTTTTCAATTAGCCGTTGGACAATTAGAAAATACAGCAAGAATCAAACAAGTTAAAAAAATGATTGCTCAAATGAAAACAATCATTTCAGAACGTGTCTAAGGAGGATATAACAAAATGGAACGTACTAATTCAAGAAAAGTATTTACTGGGACTGTTGTATCTGATAAAATGGATAAAACAATCACCGTGAGAGTAGATACGTATAAAAAACATCCGTTATACGGAAAAAGAGTAAAACAATCAAAAAAATTCCACGTACATGATGAAAATGAGATCGCTAAAATTGGTGATGTTGTGACTATCGTGGAAACCAGACCTTTATCAAAGACTAAAAAGTTTAGATTATTGTCAGTGGTTTCAAGCGCGGATATAGCGTAAGGAGGACTTTATGATACAACAAGAAAGTAGACTGTTAGTTGCTGACAATAGTGGCGCAAAAGAAGTCTTAGTGATTAAAGTATTAGGTGGTACCCGCCGTCGTTACGCTAATATTGGTGATATTGTTACCGTTACTGTTAAAAGAGCTACGCCAACTGGAATTGTTAAAAAAGGTGATGTGGTTAAAGCAGTAATCGTAAGAACTAAAACCGGATTAAGAAGAGCAGATGGATCATACATTAAGTTTGATGAAAATGCTGCCGTAATTATTAAAGAAGATATGACTCCAAGAGGAACTCGTATCTTTGGCCCAGTAGCAAGAGAATTAAGAGATAAAAACTTTATGAAAATAGTTTCACTTGCCCCTGAGGTTTTATAAGAAAGGAGATCAACAATGGCTATTAAAACAGGAGATACCGTAGTAATTATTGCTGGTGGCGATCAATTTTCTACTGATAAAAAAGGAATTAAAGTAAGAAACACAGGTCGTGTTATTAAAGTATTAAAAGATGACCGTGTAATTGTTGAAGGAGTTAATAAAGTTAAAAAACATCAACGTCCAACACAAGAAAGTGAAAAAGGTGGTATTATTGAACAAGAAGCCCCAATTCATGTGAGTAATGTTGCTTTAATTGATCCTAAAACTAATCAACCAACAAGAGTTGGTTATCGTATTGAAAATGGTAAAAAAGTGCGCTATGCTAAAAAGTCTGGTGTTACTTTAGATGCCAAGAAGAAGTAAAGGAGCTAAATTATGAGTGCGTTAAAACAAGCATATAAGAATGAAATAATTGCTAAATTGGTTGAACAATTTGGTTATTCATCAGTAATGGAAGTTCCTAAACTGGAAAAAATCGTTGTAAATATGGGTGTGGGTGATGCGGTTGCTAACTCAAAAGTATTAGATGATGCAGTAGAAGAATTAGCGGCATTAACTGGTCAAAAACCTTTAATTACTAAAGCGAAAAAATCAATCTCTAACTTCAAACTTAGAGAAGGAATGCCAATTGGTGCAAAAGTTACTTTAAGAGGAGAAAAAATGTATTTCTTCTTAGAAAAGTTAATTAAGGTTGCCTTACCACGTGTAAGAGATTTTAGAGGAGTGTCTTCTGAAAGCTTTGATGGTAGAGGAAACTATACATTAGGTGTGAAAGAACAAATCATTTTCCCAGAAATTTCACTTGATAGAGTGAAAAAAGTACGTGGGATGGATATTGTTGTTGTAACAACCGCCCAAACGGATGAAGAAGGTCGTGCATTATTAGCCGCTTTCGGCATGCCGTTTAAGAAATAAGGAGTAAGTATATATGGCTAAAAAATCAAAAATCGTTAAAGATCAAAAACAACGTCAGCTAGTTGCTTTATATGCTGAAAAAAGAGCAGCCTTAAAAGCTGCGAAAGATTACGAAGGTTTAGCAAAATTACCGAAAAATGCCTCACCTGTGCGATTAAGGAATCGTGATTCAATCGATGGTCGCCCAAGAGCATATATTCGTAAATTTGGAATCTCTCGTATTAAATTCCGCGAGATGGCTCACAATGGTGAATTACCAGGTGTGAAGAAATCAAGTTGGTAAGGAGGACAATAATATGGTTATGACTGATCCAATTGCAGATCTATTAACAAGAATTAGAAATGCTAATCAAATGCGTCACGCAACAGTAGCGATCCCTGCTTCAAAATTGAAGGCTGATATTTTAGATATCATGAAAAAAGAAGGATTTATTAAAAGCTACAAGACTGACAAAGAAAAATTCCCTAATTTAATAGTTACCTTAAAGTATTCAAATACTAATGAAAGAGTAATTAAAGGATTAAAAAGGATATCGAAACCAGGTCTTCGAGTTTATGCTGGTGTAGAAGATTTACCAAGAGTATTAAATGGCCTTGGCATCGCAATTATCTCTACATCAAAAGGCTTATTAACTGACAAAGAAGCAAGAAATCAACAAGTAGGCGGCGAAGTGCTAGCCTTTGTGTGGTAATAGGAGGAAATTATGTCACGTGTAGGTAATAAAGTGATTCAAGTTCCTGCTGGCGTTACTGTGACTATTGCTGATAGTAACTTTGTAACAGTAAAGGGGCCAAAAGGGCAACTTGAATTTGGATTTAATAATATGTTAGAAATTGTTCAAGAAGGACCATCAATTACGATTAAACGTCCTAATGATGAACAATTTATGCGAAAAATTCACGGAACCACCAGAGCATTATTATCAAATATGGTTATTGGTGTTTCAGAAGGTTTTACAAAAAAATTAGAAATTCGTGGTGTAGGTTATCGTGCTGCCTTAGCAGGTAATGAATTAACACTATCACTAGGATTTTCACACCCAATTAAATTAACCGTGCCACCTGGTATTACTGTTGAAGTACCAAAAAATACGGAAATCAACATTTCTGGGGTTGATAAACAATTAGTGGGAGAGTTTGCGGCTAATGTTCGTAAATTTAGAAAACCAGAACCATATAAAGGAAAAGGTATCCGCTATGTTGATGAGTTTGTTGCTCGTAAAGCTGGAAAGACCGCTAAATAAGGGAGGATATAAAAAATGATTAATAAACCATCATCAAACGTTACACGTCAAAAGCGTCATTTGCGTATCCGCCAAACTTTAAGTGGCACCGCAACTAGACCAAGATTAAGCGTGTATCGTTCTAATACGGCTATATATGTTCAATTAATTGATGATATAGCACAAACCACTTTGGTAGCAGCTAACTCAGTAGAAGCCAAAGTTAAGGGTTCAAATATCCAAGCGGCTACCGCTTTGGGGAAACTGATTGCTAAAAAAGCTTTAAAAGCGGGAATTAGTACGGTTGTTTTTGACAGATCGGGATATTTATATCACGGTAAGATTAAAGCACTGGCTGATGCTGCGCGTGAAGCTGGCTTAGTATTCTAAGAAGGAGGAACTTAAATATGGCTGAAAAATTCTTTCAAGAAGAAAACCAAGTGGTTTTTGAAGAAAAAGTAGTTTCAATTAACCGTGTTACCAAAGTTGTTAAAGGGGGAAGACGTTTCCGTTTTGCTGCTTTAGTGGTTGTTGGTAATCGTCAAGGTCAAGTTGGCTTTGGCACAGGAAAAGCACAAGAAGTTCCTGATGCGATTAAAAAGGCAGTTGAGGCTGCTAAATCAAACTTAATTACTGTCCCATTTGTTGGAACTTCAATTCCACATGAAATTACAGGGACTTATGGTGCTGGTAAAGTATTCTTAAAACCAGCCAAAGAAGGTACTGGGATTATCGCTGGTGGTGCTGTACGTTTAGTATTAGAATTAGCTGGTGTTAAAGATGTATTATCAAAATCAATCGGTACTGCCACCCCAATTAATGTTGTGCGAGCAACTTTCGCTGGTCTTGAACAATTAAGGACTATTGAAACTGTTGCTGCATTACGTGGTATTGCGGTAGAAAAGTTGGTGTAGTTTATGTTAGAGATTAAATTAGTTAAAAGTTTAATTGGTCGTAAGCCAAACCAAGTAAAAACAGCCCACGCCTTAGGTTTGAAAAAATTAAACCAAGTCGTGACAAAAGAAGTAAACGATGCTATCTTAGGAATGATTAATACCATTTCTCATTTAGTAGAAGTTAAGGAGGTTTAATATGTTACACGAATTAAAACCAGTTAAAGGTGCAAGAACAAATCGTAAGCGTATTGGCCGTGGTCCTGGCTCTGGTACTGGTAAAACTGCTGGTAAAGGTTCAAAAGGACAAAATGCTCGTTCAGGTGGCGGGGTAAGACCAGGTTTTGAAGGGGGACAAATTCCTTTCTTCCAAAGAATCCCTAAAAGAGGATTTAACAACCCAACCCGTAAAGAATATGCGATAGTTGCTACATCGGCGTTAAATGTATTTGCTGAAGGTTCAACTATTACAACCGAAATGTTATTAGAAAAAAGAATCATCACAAAAATATTATCTGGTGTAAAACTATTAGCTGATGGCAAGTTAGAAGTTAAAAACCTAACAATCAAAGTTAATAAATTTTCAAAATCAGCGCAAAGTGAGATTGAAGCAGCTGGTGGCAAAATCGAGGTGATCTAATGCTAAACCGTATTAAAAGTATCTTAGCAAATAAAACCATTATGATTAGAATCGCTATTACCTTAGGTATTATCGCGATTTTCCGTGCGGCCAGTTTCATTAGAATTCCTTTATTTGACTTAGGACCATTAGCCGATGGCTTTGGGACAGGTTTCTTAGGAATCTTAAATAGTTTTTCTGGACAAGCCTTATCAAGATTTTCAATTATGTCATTAGGGATTGCCCCATACATTACGGCATCAATTGCTGTACAGTTAATGCAATCACTAATTCCAAGACTAAAAGAATGGCAAGAAGAAGGCGAAGCAGGTAAAGCAAAAACTGCCCGTTTAACGAAATATTTATCATTATTCTTAGCATTTGCCCAAGCGATTTTATTAATCTTTGGGGTCGGAACACAAGGTTCACAACTAGTTAATGGTGTTGATCCGAATTTCTTCGTGTTTATGTATATGGCATTAGTGGTAACTGCTGGTTCGGCATTAACAATTTTCTTAGCCGATGTAATTACGGCCAAAGGAATTGGTAACGGAACTTCAATTTTAATCTCAGTCGGGATTATGACCTCAATTCCAATTATGTTAGCAACCCTTAATGATCGTTACTTAGTACCTGGTGGTGCTGGTAATATCGCAATTTATATTTTATTAATCGTTTTATACCTTTTAATGTTATTAGCGGTTATTTATATGCAGATTGCTACACGTAAGATACCTATTCAGTATGCTAATCGTCAAGGTAAGTCAGACTCTAATATTCCGGTGAAATTAAACTCACCAGGCGTATTACCAGTAATCTTTGCCTCAACTATTTTATCAATTCCTTTAACAGTAGCAGGTTTCTTTGGTGCTGAACCAGGAGCAGGTGGCTTAAATTCAGTGGGTGATTGGTTTAACTTATTCTTTAATCATTCAGAACCAATCGGATTTATTATTTATATCTTGTTAATCATTGTATTCTCATTCTTCTATACATTTATGACAATCAATCCACACAAGATTGCCGATAATTTATCAAAGTCAAATGCGTTTATTCCAGGGGTAAGACCAGGAGAGGATACCAAAAACTTTATCGCAAGATTAGTATTTAAGATTGCGGTATTAGGAACAACTTATTTAGTATTACTATCAGCATTCCCGATTGTGATTGCTTGGATCTTTAATTTCACGGCAGCAGAAGCCGCTACCATCGTTATTGGTGGTACAGGTTTACTAATCATCGTGGGGGTAGCCGTAGAAACTACTTCACAATTAGAGACACAAGCCGCTCAAGATTCTTATACAGGATTATTCTAAGTAAAAGCGTATGCGAGTAATATTAGTAGGCCCACCTGGTGTGGGTAAAGGCTCACAAGCCACTGTTTTGGCAAAAAAATTAAATATTCCTCATATTTCAACAGGGGATATGTTTAGAAGCCATTTCAAAAATAACACAACATTAGGACAACAAGCCAGAAAATACACTGATGCGGGACTCTTAGTCCCGGATCAAGTGACTAATGATATGGTGGCTGATCGTTTTAATGAAAGCGACTGCTTATCGGGATTTATTCTTGATGGCTATCCGCGCAATATATTTCAAGCCAACTTCTTAGATCAGTTGTTGAAGGACAAAGGTTGGCATATTGATTCAGTGATTAATATTAACGCTGATGAAAAAGTATTAGTAAGAAGAATTACTGGGCGTCGTTTATGCCCACAATGTGGAACAATCTATCATATTGACACTAATCCACCAAAAGTGGAAAATATTTGTGATAAAGATTACCACGCTTTAATTCAAAGAGCAGATGATACTAAAGAAATTGTGAAGGATCGTTTAGAAGTATATCATACTGAAACTGCCCCACTAATTGATTATTATCAACAACAAGATTTAGTAACTAATGTAAATGGCGATCGCCAAATAGAAAAAGTTACTAATGAAATCTTAGGAATTTTAGGTAAGTAGAACAATGATTTTAATTAAGTCACAACGAGAAATTGAGTTGATGAGAACTGCTGGTCAAATTTTGGCTCAGTGCCGAAAAATGCTAGAAGCCCACATTAAACCTGGGGTTAGTACTCATCAACTTGATATCCTTGCTGAAAAATTTATTAAAGACTCACAAGCAATCCCTTCTTTTAAGGGGTATAATGGTTTTCCAGCCTCAATTTGTACTTCGGTTAATGAAGTAGTAGTGCATGGTATTCCCAGCAAAAAAGTAATCTTAAAAGATGGTGACATTCTTTCACTTGATATTGGCGTTACTTATCAAGGCTATGTGGCTGATTCGGCTTGGACTTATCCAGTCGGTAAGGTCAGCAAAGAAGTTACGCAACTATTAGAAGTGACACAAGATGCTTTATTTGTGGGACTCAGTGTTGTTAAACCAGGTGCCAAAATTGGTGATATTGGTGAGGCGATTGAGGAGTTTATTAAACCTTTTGGTTATGGTATTGTGGAAGAATTTACGGGTCATGGGGTAGGTGCATCAATGCACGAAGATCCTTATGTACCGAATTACGCTTCTAATACAGCGACCGATATTATTAAAAAAGGGATGACTTTTTGCGTAGAACCGATGATTAATTTGGGTAGCAAAAGAGTCAAAGTATTATCTGATAACTGGACTGTGGTCACCGTTGATCGAAAGTATAGTGCCCATTTTGAGCACACGATTGTCGTGACTGATGATGGTTATGAAATCTTATCGAATATAAAGGAGTAATATGGCAAGAGAAGATTTGATTGAGGTTGAAGCGAAAGTAATTGAAGTTTTACCTAATACAAAATTTAAAGTTGAGTTATCTAACGGACATATCGTGATCGCTCACGTTTCTGGTAAAATCCGTATCAACAACATACGCATTTTACCTGGTGATAGAGTAACAGTAGAATTATCACCATATGATTTAACCCGCGGTAGAATTACGTACCGCCGTAAATAAGGAGATATTAAGATGAAAGTAAGAGCATCAGTAAAAAAACGTAGTGCCGACGATATTATTGTTCGTCGTAAAGGCCGCGTTTATGTAATAAACAAAAAAAATAGAAGACATAATCAAAGACAAGGATAAAAGGTAATTAAATTATGGCAAGAATAGCAGGAGTTGATATCCCACGTGATAAGCGTGTGGTTATCGCACTAACTTATATTTATGGTATTGGTAATCCCACTGCCAAAGAAGTATTACAAAAAGCCGCAGTATCAGAAGATATTCGCGTTAAAGATTTAACCGAAGCGCAATTAGCCGCAATTAGAACGCAAATTGCTCAATATGATACTGAAGGTGATTTAAGAAGAGAGACAACATTAAATATCAAGCGTTTGATGGAAATTGGTTCATACCGTGGTATGAGACACCGTAAAGGCTTACCAGTACGTGGACAAAACACAAGAAATAATGCGCGTACACGTAAAGGTAAACCAAAAGCAATCGCTGGTAAGAAGAAATAAGGAGGAATAAAAAATGGCAGCAGCACGTAAAAGAAATGTAAAACGTAAAGTTAAAAAGAATATTCCTTCAGGAATTGCTCACATTCACACAACTTTTAATAACACAATCGTGACGATTACTGATACCCAAGGTAACGCGATTGCTTGGTGTTCATCAGGAGCATTAGGCATTAAAGGTTCAAGAAAATCAACCCCATTTGCCGCTCAGCTTAACGCTGAGGCAGCCGCTAAGGCCGCAATGGAACACGGAATGATTAAAGTGGAGGTTTTTGTTAAAGGACCAGGTCCTGGTAGAGAAGCGGCTATCCGCTCCCTGCAAGCAACCGGTTTAGAAATTACCGCCATTAAAGATGTAACACCTGTACCGCATAACGGTTGTCGTCCGCCAAAACGTCCACGTGGATAATAATTAGGGGGAAACTATGAAAGATTTACAATTTGAAAAGCCAACGGCAGTAGAAGAAATTAAATCTGAAGGAAACTCAGGTCGCTTTACATTTAGACCACTTGAAAGAGGTTATGGTCAAACTTTGGGGAATGCTTTAAGAAGAACATTATTATCATCATTACCAGGAGTAGCAATCGTTAGTGTTAAAATTGATGGCGTTAGTCATGAATTTTCAACAATTGAAGGTGTTTATGAAGATGTAATGGGGATTATCTTAAACTTAAAAAAGGTCGTATTTAAGACTGATGCCCAAGATATTAATTTTGAACAAAAATTAGAAGTATACGCTACTGGTCCAGGAGTAGTAACTGCTGGTGATATTAATTTAGTAGATGATATTGAAGTAATTAATCCTGAGCAAGTAATTGCTACTTTATCAGAAACTGCCCGTTTATCGATGGAAGTAACTATTCGTCGTGGTATGGGTTATGTATCAGCTAATGAAAATAAAGTGCATACGAAAGGTCAAACTGACGTAATCGCGATTGATTCAATATTTGCCCCAATTGAGAGGGTTGTGTTTGATGTAGAAAAGGTTCGTGGTGACTTAGAAGAATTAACGATTGATATTGATACTAATGGTTCAATTTTAGCCAAAGATGCTTTGGCGGTTGCTTCAAAGGTATTAGTGGATTACTTAAATGTTTTAGTTGATGCCTCAGAAACGGCAATTAACTCTAACTTTATTCGTGAACAACAACTACAAGAAGCATCAAAACGTAATGATGTTAAACTAGAACAATTAGATCTATCAGTAAGACTTTATAACGCCTTAAAGCGTCAAGGTATTACTACGATTGGGGAATTAGTTAAATTACCAGAAGAAATCGTAATTAGATTTAGAAGTTTAGGTAAAAAATCATTCAAAGAATTAAAAGATAAACTTGCTGAACAAGGATTAGAATTTGAACAATCAGGTAATAAAGATATTGATTATTCACAATATGATTTTGGTCCAGACAGCGATGAAGATAAGGAGTAATTAAGATGGCTTACAGTAAATTAGGACGTACCAGTGATCAAAGAAAAGCATTACTACGTGACTTAGTGACAGATTTAATCATTCATGAGAAAATTACCACTACCGAAGCAAAAGCGAAAGAACTAAGAAAACTGGCAGATAAAATGGTAACATTAGCAAAAGATGGCTCATTATCGGCTCGTCGTCAAGCAGCCCAAACAGTGCGTTTTGAAGCAGCAGATGAAAACCAAAATGCTTTACAAAAACTGTTTTCAGAATTAGGGCCTCGTTATACTGACCGTAAAGGTGGATATACACGAATTATTAAAACTACACCACGCCGTGGTGATGCAGCCCCAATGGCAATCATTGAATTTGTATAACATTATTAACCACTCTCATTTGAGGGTGGTTTTCTTTTGTTGCTCAGGATATGTTTAAAAAGATTGACAATAATTCTAAGATATGATAAACTTTTAATATAGAGTTACATAAAATAATGTATAAGGAAAATACGATGATAAGTAAGTTTAAGTTATATTTATGTAAATTAAATAAAAATAGTTAAAATCAGTATTTTTAGTATGCTGATTTTTTAATATATAAATTAAAGAGGTGAAAAAAATGAAAAAAGTATTTGGAATAATAATTATAGCATCTATGGGTTTGATGTTGTTGGGTTGTAACAGTAATAGAACTCCACGATATCTTCCTAATGTAGTAAGTGTTTATATTAATCCCGAATTTTATGATGCCTTTATGGCTCGTGAAATTACAATTGAAGATTTTTCATGGGACAATATTAGAAGCATTCACTATTTTTCTTGGTTACAAATGTCGGTTCATTTGTACAGATCAGGCCAATGGAGAGTAAGAAGGGCAGTTTCTCATTTTAATAGACTAGATTTTGTTGAAAGTGCTTACCGAGTGCCATGGCCGATGACGCCAGGAGTTAGAAATTAATATTATTGAAAAATAAAAACATTGGAGACATTTTATGAAAAGAAAAATCAAAATTATTTTATTAGGTAAAACAATAATTCTATTATTTTTAGTAACAATTATTTTAATTGCTCCCCGCACAATACAAGCACATGTGGAGTCTGAAAATGAAGGACAGCCTAAGCTTAATTCAATGAATTATTATAATGAAAAATTTGTGGAAAACATCGTGATAGTGACTATGACGAAAGAAGCAACTAGACAATTCTTAAATTACACACCAGCTCATTTCGCCGAAGTTAATGCAATTGATATTGAAGATTTAACAGCACTTACAGTAGATTGGGTTAGAAAACAAGTCTTAGGTATTCCTACCGATCAGCAAATGAGAGTAAATGTTGAAAAATTTAGACGCATTTTAAGTATTAAACTAGATATTTATTGTCGTGAAAATGTATTAAATGCGGTTTATATTTTAAGCCAAAGAGCAGATATTCAATCGGCTAGCCCGTCTTTTACGATAGAAATGGCCTCAGCACTGCCTAATGATCCAATGATGAATGACTTATGGGCCTTTACCAATATTAATCTATATCCAGCATGGCATCTTTCAACAGGAAGTTCTTCGGTGACAGTAGCAGTAATTGATTCAGGTATTCAATATAATCATCCTGATTTGATTAATCGCATTCATCGTAGCGTACCCCATCATAATATTAATACAACCCTTCACCGGGATTTCATCACGTCCAATGATATACAGGGTGAACCAATTTTGTATCCAGTTGATTATAATGGCCATGGAACTCATGTTGCGGGAACAATTGGGGCACAAGGAAATAATGGCGTTGGAGTAACGGGAGTGGCATGGGATGTTAGATTAGTTAGTTTGCGTGTTTTTGATGATGAAGGATTCATTGGTAATGAAGCGATACTGCACAGGGCGATTAGTTTTGCTAAGTTACAAAATATTGATATCATCAATTTCAGCGGGACCGCTCCACATTACTCAAGCATTTATAATGCTATTGCCGCCTTTGATGGATTATTTGTGGCGGCCGCAGGCAATGATACAAGAGATAATGATGGCAGTTTGCCAGCTTATCCCGCCTCTTTTCGCTTAGATAACCTTATTTCCGTCGGTGCTATTGACAATAATAATGAGCGTGTTCGATCTTCAAATTGGGGAGCAAACACAGTATGTATTTGGGCACCAGGAAGTGATATTTTAAGTACAGTGCCAAAGGGATTCACACCGTATGGTACGATAAGACATTCAGAAGGATATGCCTATGCAGAGGGCACAAGTATGGCAGCCCCGCATGTTACTGGCGTGGCGGCATTGATGTTATCAATCAATCCAAGATTAACACCACAACAATTACGTAATGCGATATTAAATAGTGCCAGTCAAATAACCATTTCACATCCAAGTGGCTTCCTTAATTTAGGCACTGGATACCAAACGGTTAGGCGGTTAAACGCGTTTTATGCTGTGCGCAGTGTTGCCACCTTTGATACTAGAATAGGTAGTAATCCTGAAACAATTTATATAATAGGCACTTTTAATAGACCACTAGAAGGAAATCTTTATGTTCCAGCGACTATCAACAATAGAACAGTTGTAAGAATTGGCCCTTCAGCATTTATTAATCAAGTTTATCTTGATAACATTACTATACCTAATAGTGTGACACAAATTGGTAGAAACGCATTAGCAGCACCCAATGCTACTATTAGATTTACAGAAGATAGGCATATTATCCAAGATAGTTTGTTAGAAGGAAGTGGCATGCGAAGAGTGTATCTTCCTCATTCTATTGAGATAATAGGGTATCGTGCATTTGCTGATAATGGTAATCTAAATCAAAATATTAACATTCCTGTAAGTGTTCATACAATTGGCAGACACGCTTTTTCAAATATTTCTCCCTCAATAAGTATTAATTTAGAAGGCGTAAGGCAAGTTCCAAGCGGTTTCCATCGCGATTGGAATCCACATAATAATGAGGTTTTATTTGATAACATAAGATGTGATCATCAATGGCATAATCAAGGATACATTCGCGTGTGTCATCGTTGTACTCATAAAGAAGTAGCACCTGTATTGGCACCAATAGTTACAAGCGGTAGACAAATTAGAAATCCTAATGGATTTTCAGTTGATGTATGGGTAAGGTATAACGCTGGTACATGGGATGGTGGTATAATTTGGTATGTTGTTCATAGACATTTAAGTTCAAATGCTCGTTTTGATTTAAGACCACAAATGTTTTCTTTTGGCAGTGTTGAAGTATGGTTTGTTGCTAACGGGATGGAATCCCCAATAACAATATCCTCAAATATTGGAATTACCCCACCAATGAGTTTGTTGGCCCCAGTTCAAGTGGGGCACAGATTGTTGAATAACAATCCAGTGGCAGTTAATGTTTGGATGTTACTTTGTCATGGTGAATGTTGCTGTATTCATCTAATTGTTCAAGTAGGAAGTAATGTGTTGCCAGGACAATTATGGCATATATGTTGTTGTTACTTCTCAACACATTGGAGAGAAGTACAAGTATGGTTTGCTTTGACATGTGGTCTTTCTTCTTATGTTATTTGGCCATGTGGTTGGTGTTGTTCAACGAAATGATTTTTAATATTTTATAAAAGGGAGAAAAAATAATGAAAAAAGTATTTGGAATAATAATGATAGTATTGGTAGGTTTAATGTTGTTGGGCTGTAATAGTAATAGAACGCCAAGATATCTGCCTAATAAAGTAATGGTTTATATTAATCACGAATTTTATGAGGTCTTTATGGCTCGTGAAATCACAATTGAAGATTTTTCATGGGATAATATTAGAAGAATTCACTATTTGAGTTGGTCACATGAGCGTTCTATAGGTTTAATGTCGGTTTATTTGTACAGAGAAGGCCAATGGAGAGTAAGAAGGGCAGTTTCTCATTTTAATAGATTAGATTTTGTTGAAAGTGCTTACCGAGTGTCATGGCCGATGACGCCAGGAGTTAGAAATTAGTATTATAGATATTGTGATGATAAACCTTCAATAGTTATTTAAAATAATAAGCATTATCAAGTGATAGTTGATAAACTATTGTTGGTAGTGCTTTTAATTAGGAATACTTTTAATACGAATTATCATAAAAATCTGTTATAAATTATGTTATTTGTTATATAATTAAGATACACATTTTAGGGGGTTGAGGTATGTACTTTGATACACACGCACATTTAAGCGTTAAACAATTTGAAGATGACCTAGAAACTGTGATTCAAAAGGCCTATGATAATAAAGTATTTAATATCTTGTTAATTGGAATGGATGAAACACAAAACAAGCGTTGTATCACTATTGCTCATCAACATGATGGTTTATACGCTGCTGTGGGTATCCACCCATCTGATGTGGAAGTTTCTGACGTATCAACAATCATTCCACTTTTAAAAGATAAAAAGGTGGTTGCGATTGGTGAAATAGGCATTGATTTATATTGGCGTCAAGATAACCTTGATAAACAAAAGGAAGTGTTTATCGCCCAACTTGAATTAGCTGTCCAATATAATTTACCTGTTGTTATTCATACCCGTAATTCATTTGATATAGTCTATGAATTAATTAAGCCCTATAAGGGCAAAATAAAGGGTGTATTTCACTGTTTAACATCAAGTCATGCAGATGCTGTCAAAGTCATGCAGCTAGGGTTTTATGTAGGAATTGGTGGGGTTGTCACTTACCCGAAAGCAACTATCGTGCATGAGATTGCTAAAAATATTCCTATTGAAAGAATATTGATTGAAACTGATGCACCTTATTTAAGTCCTCATCCGTATCGCTCAAAAAGAAATGAACCAGCATTAGTCACTTTAGTGGCACAACAAATTGCTGATATTAAAGAGATGCCAGTGGAAATGGTCGCAAGAATTACAACACAAAACGCGATTAATCTGTTTGGCATTAATCAACAAAAAAACCTAAATTAAGAAAAGAGGTCGTCATTATGAAAAAGATATTATATTTATTCTTGATGTTATTTTTATTAACTGGATTAGTAGGATGTGATTTATTAGCATCTAATAATTCAGGCCATTACACCGTAGTTTTTGAGGAAGAAGAACATTGGGCAAATCTTTATGAAGAGCTTTCACAATCTGTTGTCGCCATTGAGGCAATGATAATTAATACCCCAGTGTCACTTGGTTCAGGGATGATTTTTAGAAGAACAGAAATCAATTCAACTAACTGGTTATATTATGTTTTAACTAATTTTCACGTAGTTGAGGGTGCCACTTCTGTTAGAGTATTTACAACCCAACAACACTTTTATCTTGCTGATATTTACACTCTACCAGATCAGGCTACTAGACATTTTCCTGATTTAGACATAGCAGTTGTGCGTTTCCGTTCAAGTAATGATTACCGCATTCAACCAATTATTCCTTTTAATGACGCTAATACACCAGTAAATTTCCGTGTTGGTCATCAAGTATTCGCTATTGGAACCCCTGTGGAATTACATTTTTTTAATCTAATGAGTAATATTGGCACTATTGGTTCAATTAGCCCGCAGTGGATTGTACATTCAGCTGCCATTAATCCTGGCAATTCTGGCGGGCCACTATTTTCAAGTGATGGTACATTTGTGGGGATGAATACCCGTCGTTTAGAAACAACCAGAAGTGGTCGTCCAATCACTTTAGTGGGAGAAGCGATTAATGTCAATCATGTTGCCCAAGAATTACGTCATCAGTTAAATAATGTTAGCCCGCGTATTGGTATTAACTTTATGAATTCACACTCAGAAGAAGGAACAAGGAATGGTTTTATTGATTTAGAATTTGAGGGGATGGGCTTTGTTCCTAATGAGGTAATTGATCCAACAATTAGGGGATTGGTTGTTACTAATCGTGCACAAACCTTAAACGCTGGTGATTTTGAATTATTTGATGTTATTACTCATATTAATGATGTACGCGTTTATACAATTACTGATGTAGAACGAGTATTAGGAACATTAAGATTAAACCAAACAATACAGTTTGTTGTCAATCGTATTAGATCTGGTGTGTCAACACCAACGAATATCACTGTAACAATTACTAACACATAACAATATATACGTCAAGTAGTTAATATTAACCTTCATTTTTAGTTAATTTCTACTCAACGATCAATACTAGTAACACTTAATAAAAATGAAGGCACACAAAGGGGAGGTGTCTCTTTGTTTATACAAAAAAGGGGATATATTTTAATTTTAGCATTAATGCTTATTTTAACTGTCGGCAGTGTTTCTGCATGGTGGTTAAATCTTCATTTGCCTGATGATGGTTTGGCTGATGGTAGTCTAGAAACTGGTACTGCTCGTCGGTCTTTTACGCTTACTTACAATTATAATATTACGGACTACATCATTATAATGGCGGATTCAACTACTGGTTTAGATACTGGTGGAATTAACTTTGTTTATATTACACAATATAATGACATTGTAGTGTTTTATAATGCACAAATGGATTCAATTACTAAGCCATTACCATTTTCAATAGAGCCAATTAGTTTAACAGTAGTGGCTAACGTAGTGTTAGTAGTTAGTGCTGATTATGTAGTTTGGCGTGCTACATTAAATAATAATGATTTAAGTAATTTTACGATGATTAATCTAAACATTGATGTTAGGCAAGTTGTAGCGGGTAATTCAGTGGCACAGACTCACGTTCTTGATACAGAAAATAGAGTTTGGCGATTAGTCCCTGATACTGGCTTATTAAATTTAAGGTTTGATCAAACACCAATTAGAAAAATAATGGCCACTACCACAGGGGTGATTGCTGTGGCATATAACAATTTAATAGTTACAATTGTTGGTCCAATAGTAACTCAAAGTAGTACTAATTTTACTGGTGATATTATCGGGGCGTGGGCAATTACTAATCAAGGGATAGTCATTCAAACTACCACTGGCATTTACGGTACTGGCACTAACAATAATGGCTGGCTAGGGACAGGCTCAACAGGTGGAGCAAGCACTTGGATTAGATTAGCATTTGCTGATGATGAACAATTGGTTGCTGCAGCACCTTTAAGTTTTAATCAAAGTGTCACGCACGGAGTTATTTATGTGATGCAATCAGGCAGAGTATTTGTGGCTGGCAGCAATACTGGAATCTTTTGGGGAGTACCTGGTGCCGGGACGCATACATTTGTTGAAACTGACGTTTTTGATGGATTTAATATTATTCAAATGTATTGGAGCAGACGCCATATTATTATCAAAAGTCAGTATGGAAGGGTTGCGTTATTTGAAATGACCACGGGCAGTAGTGGCACATTAAGAGAAAGTACATTAAGTGAGGATAATCATTCAACGCGTACAATTTTACATTGGGCAATTATTCCACAATATTTACCGAATAGACCGGGTTATATATTTATGGGCTGGTATTACGATAATGGCTTAACTAAACCCTTTATTACAACATCAATGCCAGGACATAATTTGACATTGTATGCTAGATGGGAGAGACCATAATGAAAAGTAAGTTAAAAAATGTACTAGTATTAATCATTATTATGAGTTGTGCAACAGGTATTGTATTCGCCTTTTGGGCAGAAAATATTAGGACTTCAAGTAATTATAAACCAAGTGTCCTTTTGGTTGGTGAGGGTGCATCAGTTTATACTAACGTTAATATTAATGATCAATCATCGGGTTTAAGGTTAGTTCCAGAAGGGGTTACCCAAGAAAATACCACTACACAAATATCAATGAAGTTTCCTGTGAGTTGGAATATTTATAATATGTTAAAAAATGACATAGTAATGGGATTTTTAGATATTGAGTTAATCTCAATTAATGGCTTAGATGATCAAGTTAAACACCTAATTAATATTGAATTTAATGAAGTTTATGACATTATGTTAAGTGGTCCAGTAGTTAATGTGTTAGTTTTAATAACGATGGATTATCCATATAGTTATACACAATATCAACTAATTAGTAATCAAACATTTAGTTTTACATTAAGATTTAGTATCAGGTTACCATAAGATTAAAAAATAAGAGAACTAATTTATCTAAGATTATTAGGATTCTCTTTTTTGTTTAGATATTTGACGTCTATGTTATAATTAATACAGATGATACAGATTTTAGAAAGGATAATATTGATATATTAAAAGAACCATGATAATATTAAATAGTAAAAAACAATTGTTTGAAGACATTGCTGATCAATATGAAAATTATATTTTATCAGGTGTCTTAAAGCCCAATGAAAAACTACCATCAGTTAGAGAATTGGCACTTCAACTAGCAATAAACCCTAATACAGTTGAAAGGGCATATAAACTGCTAGAAACAAGAGGTCTCATCAAAATCCTTTTTAAGAAAGGTTCATATGTTACAGATACACCTAAAAGTTCATTTGATGCATTATCCTTGGCGATAGACAAGATTATTAATATGGGTTATACATTAGATGAAATTAAAACACAATTAGCAAACAAAGAGAGGGAAAACAAATGATTGAAATTAACAATGTTTCTAAAAAGTATGATAAATTTACTGCCTTAGAAAATATTAACTTAACAATTAAAGCAGGCTCAATATTTGGTTTAATTGGAATCAATGGTGCAGGTAAAACTACTTTATTAAGAATTTTATCGGGTGTCTTTCAACCAGATACAGGCTATATTTTATTTAATGGTGAAAAGCTTTTAGATAATGAATCATTAAAGTCAAATATTTATTTTATCCCTGATGATCCATTTTATACACCTTTAATGAAGGGTAAAGAAATAGCGTCCCTTTACAAAACAATGTATGATTTTGATGAAGAGCAATTTGAGCACTACATTAATATGTTTAACTTAAATCTTAATTTAAGAATTAAGTCTTACTCAAAAGGTATGCGAAGAAGGTTGTATGTTGCTATCGGGATGGCATTAAGACCCAAATATTTCTTTATTGATGAAGTATTTGATGGTTTAGATCCGCAAGCCCGTATTCAATTTAAAAAAGGAATGATTGAATTAATTGAAAAATATAATTCAACCATTGTGGTTGCTTCGCATTCGTTAAGAGAATTAGAAGAAATTTGTGATTCATATGCTTTAATTGACGGGAAGCAAATTGCTAGTACTGGTTCGGTTGCTGAATCAGTAGGTGATATGTTTAAGTTTAGTATTGCTTTTGATAGGAATATATCAAAAGCCGATATTCCATTTGAATGTGTTTCATTTGAAACAAGTGGCAGAATTATTCAAATAATTGTCAGGGGTCAAAAAGAACAAATCTTATCAGAAATCAAAAAGCTTAACCCCATTATTGTTGATGAAATGTCAGTTAATTTTGAAGAGTTATTCCTTTCTAAAACTGATGGGGGTTTCCGTTTATGAAAAAATATTTAGTATTTGAGCTTAAAAAAATCTTATTACCTTTAATTGCTTTAACAGCAATAATGTCAATTGTATATATTATCACGATGTCAAATATTTGGTTAGATACACAAAATCATATCAGGGGTGCATTCCTTGAACCAATATTATGGCCTTTGTTATTCGCAAGCCTTATAGTGCCGATGTTTGTTTTTTCTTTTAAAAATGATCCACGAGCATTAGATTGTATTTACACACTGCCTATAAATAGAAAGAAAATATATTTAGTTAAATCAATTGTTGCAGTAGTGCTAGTTTTAGTTTCGTTTGTAATTTCTTTTTGGTTGGGAATTTTAACACTAGCTTTTAGAGCACCAACTAATGTTAATTTTATTTATTATTTGCCTACCTTTTTAATTTTTTCAATGATTTCAGTATTAGTAATTGGTCTTTCTTCATTTATGTTTACAAGAGCTAACCGCAACATTGATGGAGCAATATTTGTGGTATTTGGTTTGTTTGCCTTACTTATATTAGTAGCACCCTTCATAACTGTAATTGAGATGTCAGGAACAAATATAGACATTATAATTAGGCGAAGTTGGCTAGATGTTGGACACTATAATCTATTTGCGTTGTATCAGTCCCTAATAAACACAATGGAAAGATTATTAATTATTCCTACATTTTTCAGACCTGTAATCTTGCCACAACAAGTAGCGGTTATGGTGACTGTTGGTATAATTTTCTTTGTGGCCTGCATATTGTTTTGGGTAGGCTTAATATTCACGCCTAACATGCAAAAAGCAGAAGAGGCAGGCAATGATTCAAATAGTTTATTTGGCTACAAAACGTTCATTCCATTTATGACTATTTCCTTAATGGCAACGGTGATTTCTAGAATATGGATACGCACGGCTGCTGCATTCATCCCCATTACTATAATTGTTTCAACTATCATAGTTTATGTAATTTATATAATTTATCGCAGATCATTTAAAATCAAAAAAGTAGATTTGATATTGGGTGTATCAAGTATTTTAATTGGGGTATTGTTAGGTGTGATTGGTTTTCTTATTATTAATTGGGGTTGGTGGGATGGAACAATTGGGACACCTGGTTTTATATTATTATACTAAACCGCTTTACCATCAATTCAATTAATCATAATCACTATATTGATGCTGATAGCCGACTAGCATTAAAGGATGATGATAACGAACCATATCATTATTGGTTACGCTCTGCTGGACTTGGTTAT